>Ga0310694_10001528_pt1 | contig 26048 bp, 20 predicted proteins | sample 174DNAGHGhighgp2_FD_203884 | JGI IMG/M metagenome (GOLD analysis project Ga0310694, IMG submission 203884) | Sheep rumen microbial communities from Palmerston North, Manawatu-Wanganui, New Zealand - 1742 DNA GHGhigh gp2 (v2) (version 2) | ecosystem: Host-associated > Mammals > Digestive system...
ATGATGGAGATCGCGTAGGAATCGTTATTCCGAAAGATGATATATTGCTTTCTGCTGTAGAAGGTTGAAAATTTAAGATAGAGAGTAGAAAGCAATGAACAAAGTCATTCAAATATTTTCTTCGCGTAGAACATGGGCATGGCCGTATGTGCTTTTTCTGGCACTATTCGTTGTACTCCCTCTGATCTTGGTGGGAGTATATGCGTTCACGGACATAGACCATAAGTTTACATTACACAATTTCGCGAAGTTTTTTAGTCATAGCGAGGCGATACAGACCTTTTTGTATTCGCTGATGATAGCCGTATTTAACACCGCCATATGTCTTCTTATCGGTTATCCCGCCGCCTATATCATGGCTCAAGAGGATTTTCGGACGCCTAAAGTGATGGCGATGCTGTTTATCCTCCCCATGTGGATAAATTTCCTGCTTCGTACCGTAGCTACCGTAGAGTTGTTCAATATGTGTGGTCTTCCATTAGGTGAAGGCGCTTTGCTTTTTGGACTATGCTACGACTATCTGCCGTTCATGATTTATCCGATCTACAATACGCTGCAAAAGATGGATAATTCGCTTGTTGAAGCGGCGCAAGATTTGGGTGCAAATCGCTGGAAATGTTTCTGGAAGATCATCGTACCGTTGAGTATGCCCGGTGTATATAGCGGTATAGTGATGGTGTTCATGCCCACCGTGAGCACTTTCGCCATAGCCGAACTGCTGACGCATAACAATATCAAATTGTTCGGTTCTCTGATCCAAGATTATATCACGACAACCGACCTGCTGAACTACGGCGCCGTGTTGTCATTAGTGCTGTTGATTATTATCGGATTGACATCGTTCTTCGGCGACCATGACAGCGACAGCGAAGAGAAAGGAGGGCTGGTATGAGAAGATTATTGGCAGTTAGCTTTTGGCTGTTAGCTGTTAGTTTTGCTACTTTCGGGCAATCCAAACTGAAATATGATCTGCGAGTAGGCACGACAGGGCATGTAACGTTGATGGATTCGTTCCCGGAGAGTTATTCCTCCGAGAAAATCAATATCAGCATTTTGCTTTCGGAATTCAGTACGCGGAATATGGATAGTCTCGATTTTGTTTTCGCAGACCAGTATCTGCCGGAGTTAGGATTATGGGGCGATAGCATATATCATTATACCGACGAGGCGGACGCTGAATGGACAGTATGGAAGAACCGGAAAGACACAAAGAACAAGAAAGAGAAAGTGATGCGTCAAAATGCGTACGAGGCGTTTGAGACCTATGTTCGCCAAGCGACGGATAGCAGTCGAGGCGGCATGGCCTGGTTGGGTTGGTTGTGTGCCGGTCTGCTGTTCATGGCCGGAGCGGTATATGTATTCGTACAATTTTATCGCAGGCGCTTGGAGAAAAAACTGAGTTCTGTCGAGCAAGAAATGTTGCGTCGCAAACGCATGGGTAATCGTCGTCATTACGGTTCACAGTTATACTTATGGCTATTATTATTGGTACTCTATGCCCCCATAGCACTAATAGTGGTGTTCTCTTTTACCAAGAGCAAAATTCTTGGTAACTGGACGGGATTCTCGTTTGAGTTGTACTCCAACCTGTTTACAGGCAAAGCTGACGCGGGTTTGAATAGCGCAATTGGTTACACCGTGGTAATTGCACTTATAGCAGCCGTATGCTCAACGATACTCGGGACATTGGCGGCAATAGGAATTTACAATATGCGTGCAAGACAGCGCAAAGCCATTAGTTTTCTCAACTCGGTGCCGATGATTAACCCGGACATCATCACCGGAATATCATTATTCTTGCTCTTCGTGGCATTAGGTATCAGCCAAGGTTTGGCAACTGTGTGTATTGCGCATGTTGTTTTTTGTACGCCCTATGTGGTGTTGAGCGTTCTTCCCCGTTTGAGCCGCATGAATCCGAATACCTATGAAGCGGCATTGGATTTAGGGGCGACTCCTTTCCAAGCCTTGCGAAAAGTGATGATGCCGGAGTTATGGCCCGGTATGTTAAGCGGATTTATTCTTGCGCTGACTCTGTCGGTGGATGATTTCGGTGTTACCTTTTTTACGAAGGGTAGCGGCGGTTTGGAGACGCTGAGTACGTTCATTTATTCGGATGCCCGTAAAGGCGGACTGACGCCAGAGTTGCGTCCATTGTTCACTATTATTTTGATTGTCATGCTCGCTGCATTGGTAATCATAAATATCCGAGACAAGAAAAAAGAAAACAGACAATAAACATAAATTCACTAAAAGTCAAATTGTATGAAAAAAATTTTTGTATCAGTACTGGCGATTACAGCCATTGTGTTAACTTCATGCGGCGGCATGGATCGTGCACATCAACTCAAAGTGCTCAACTGGGCAGATTATATTGATGAGGAAGTCAAGACAAATTTTGAGCAGTGGTATTATGACCAAACGGGCGAAAAAGTGCAACTTGTTTATGAGACATTCGACATTAACGAGACCGCTTTAACGAAAATTGAGGTCGGTCACGAAGACTATGATGTATTCTGCCCATCGGAGTACATTATAGAGCGAATGCTGAAAAAAAACCTGCTCATTCCTATTCAGAAAGAGTTGATTAATGACTCAATTAACTATTTTGACAACATTTCCCCGTTTGTGCTGAACAAATTTCAGCAAATGGCCCCGAACGAAGGCGTACGTGTAAGCGACTATACGGCAGGCTACATGTGGGGCACAACCGGTTTTATCTATAACCCGCAGCATGTGAATCGTGAAGATTTGCAATCATGGGCAGCTGTTCTTGATCCGAAATTCGAGAACCGTATTCTGATGAAGGACGCTTTCCGTGATGTATATTCCGTCCTTGTATTGTATGCATTCCACGACCAAATAGAGGCAGGTGAAGTGGACCGCGACGAGCTTATCCGTAACATTACTCCCGAGCGCGTTGCCGCTGTAAGAGAAGTCTTGCTTCAAGCCAAGAAACAGATTTGTGGATGGGAAGTGGACTTCGGAAAGGAAGAGATGACCAAAGGCAAAGCATGGCTGAATCTGAGTTGGTCCGGTGATGCCCAGTTTGCCATTGAAGAGGCTGCAGAAATGAATGTGGTTCTCGATTACATCGTACCGGAAGAAGGTTCGAATGTATGGTTCGACGGCTGGGTTATCCCGAAATATGCGAAGAATATCAAGGCAGCCACCTATTTCATTGACTATATGTGCCGTGCCGACAATGCACTTGCCAACATGACAGAGATAGGTTATGTATCTTGTGCCGGAGGCGAGAAAGCAGCTCCAATTATTCTGTCAGCTCAGAACGATGAGGAAGAATGGCCGGAGACCGTTGACGCAAGTTATTTCTTCGGAGAAGAACCGATAGAAGTGGACGGAGAGATGCTTGATCCTCATGCCTTGCACCTTAATCCGGTATATTACGCCGACAAGAGCATAATTGACCGTTGCGCCTTGATGCACGATGCAGGTGATGCACAAGAGATGCTACTTGAAATGTGGAACGAAGTTAAACTTGCCAGATAATCGAAATCAAGAATTCGAAAGTCGAAAGCGATTATATAATGCGTAAACTATTATTTATTCTATTTTGTCTCTTGAGTTTGGGTGTACGTTCCCAGACCACAGAGATGGAGATGCGTTTCAATGAGTTATCCGCCCGTTTCGATGTGCGAGACAAACAATTGCAACGCGATCTCAAAACATACCTGCAAGCATTTCCTTACAGTACATTCGCCGACGAGGTTCGGTTCATGCAAGCGGTGCTACAAGTGGAGAAAGGGCAATACAAACAAAGTTTGAAAACATTCGAGCAGGTAGATGTCAAAGCATTGACGCGTTCTCATCAGACGGATTGTTCGTTTTATCGCGGTTACGCATTCCTGATGATGCAGGACTATCGCCGCGCAGATGTCTATTTTTCACAGTTGTCCAAATCCGAAAGCCGTTATGCTACCCGTGCCACGTACTATCATGGTTATTGTCTCTACAAAGAGGGGAAATATGACAAGGCGTTACCGGTATTCCGCGCGTTGGAGAGCAACCCTGCGTACACCAAAACAGTGCCGTATTATCTGGCACAGATATACTACGCGACCGGAGAGTATGAGGAAGCGGCAGCAAGAGCAGAGAAACTGATTCGCGAGAATCCGGACGGTGAGAATAATCCGGAACTACATCGCATGTTGGGCGAGATGCATTATAAGCAGAAAAACTATGATCAGTCTATTTTGCATCTCCGTCAATACCAGAAAGGGGCTTCTGAAAAGAAAGAGGAACTTCTACGCAATGACCTGTACATGCTCGGTTCCGCTGAATTTCAATTAGGAGAATATGCAGAGGCTGTGAAATATCTGAAGATGGTAAAACAGGAGAAAGATTCTCTTTCAGAAGCCACATGCCTGACAATGGGTCATGCGTATGTTCAACTCAAGCAGCCAGAGCAGGCAAAACTGTCCTATCAGGCAGCAGCTAACTACGGTATTACTCCTTCAGTAACAGAAGAAGCTGCATACAACTATACGCTATGTACCTATCAGTCTTCCAGTGCATTAGGAGAATCAGTTCGTGCCTTCAATGATTTCTTGCATCAATTTCCTAACTCGAAATACGAAGATCGGGTGTACCGGTTGTTGAGTGATGCACTAATGCAAAGCAAGAACTATGCCGCAGCTATTTCAGTACTTGACTCCATCTCTAATCCAACCTCCAAGATGCTGCAGACCAAACAATATCTGCGCTATCAGTTAGGCGCGGACCATTTCCTGCAAGGCAAGATGCAGCAGTCCGTGGAATGGATGACAGAAGTTATCAAGCACGACAGTGAATCTCCTAAATACACGACAGAAGCATACTATGTGCGGGCAGAAGCCAATTATCGTTTGCGGGCATACAAGGCATGCGAATCGGATCTGAATACTTTCTTTGCACGTTCCGATGCTCGCGGGTCAGCCAATTATCCCATTGCGAGGTATTTGCAAGGTTATTGTTATTTTTCGCAGAACCAATATGACAAGGCGCGTGAGGCGTTCTCCATATATATTGATGCGGCATTGGCAACCGAGCCAACTTATGCAGACGCACTCAACCGAATAGGAGATTGCTATTTCAGTGCCCGTTCGTTCCAACAAGCCATCAACTACTACACGCAGGTAAGTAATCTGCAAGCGTCAGGAGCGGACTATGCACTCTTCCAACGCGGCTATGCATTGGGAATGCAGCATAAGTATGATGAGAAAATAAGCGTCATGCGTGAATTAGTAAAGCGATATCCTAAATCCGACTATGCGGATGATGGTGTGTATGAGACAGCCCGTGCGCAACTGCAAAGGAACGATGAGCGCGGAGCCATCGTGACGTATGAACAATTACTCTCCCAATATCCACACTCTTCTCTTGCACGCAAGGCTTCATTGGAGCGCGCTATGCTCTATCGTAACCTGCATCAAAACGAACAAGCAATAGCAGCTTATCGCCAAACGATAGAAAAATACCCTGCTACCGAAGAGGCATATACGGCATTGGACGCGTTGCAGGCGTTGTATGTAGAAACCGGTAATGTGGACGAATATGTAGCCTATACCAAGCAACTCGGAAAGATGAACATGCAGGTGACAACGCATGAAGACTCGTTACTTTACGCATCCGCAGAAATGCAGTATATGCAGGCTTCCTATCAAAAAGCGACCGTTTCATTGACAAACTATATCTCGCAGTATTGTGCCGGAGGAAGATACTGTACAACAGCGCGTTACTATCTTGCCGACTCTTATTATCATCTCGGAAAGACCAGTGAAGCGTTGTCGCAATACACCATTCTGGCGGAAACGGATGCCAACCCGTATCAAGAGGAGGCAGCCACACGTGTAGCAGAGATATGTTATGATAAAGGTGATTACGGTTGTGCGCTGGACGGATACTACCGTATGCAAAGTCTCGCCACCACTCACGAAAACAGTATCATAGCACGAATAGGTATTCTGCGTTGCAGTCGGGCCTTAGGACGTCACCAAGTAGCCATAGAAATCGCAGAGCAGATATTAAACGATTTACCGATAAGCGATGAGACAAAATCTGAAGCCCAATACGGTCGTGCGAAAGCTCATATTGCACTCAACCAGTGGGGAAAAGCCCAACCGGACCTGAAAGCATTGTCTTCGGAAGTACGTACCGCGCAAGGAGCAGAATCCAAATACCTGCTTGCACAAAGTTATTTCGAGGCAAAGCAGTTAGACGAGTCCGAAGCGGAAGTGATGAGTTTTACAGAGATGAAAACCCAGCAGCAATACTGGCTCGCACGAGCCCTCATTCTGCTGAGCGACATTAACAGGGAGCGTGGCGAGTACTTCCAAGCACGCCAATATCTGCTGGTTTTGCAACAAAACTATGTAATTACGAGTGATGATATTCATGAGATTATCGCAGCACGTCTATCAGAACTCGATAAATTGGAACAACCAATGAGAAAGGAGGAAAACAATGAGGAGGAATAATATAATGGTAAAAATAAAAGAAATAAAGAGAAGTTTGTTAGGTTGGATTGTTTTTTCCATTATCCAATTTCCATTTTCCATTTGCTTCGCTCAAGATGACAGCGACATTAACCGTAGTGTGACAGTAGAGCGGGATTTCCAGCCCACCATCCAGGCTGCAGGCAAAGTGGCAACCAAGCCTGCAGTAGTGGAAACAAAGATTGAGGCTGCAACTTTAGAGTATTCAGACTATACGGTTGAAATAACCCCCGGATCTGTATTTAACCCGTTGTTGTCACAGCCTACGCGTTTTGAAGGCGGTCGGAAATACAACGGCTATATACGTGGAGGTCTTGGACACCCGAATAGCCTCTTTGACTTTGGATACCATCTGGATGATGGCAAGAAATCCATCCTTGATGTCTATGCACACCACAAAGCGAATTGGGGATTGGATGCTTTAAGCAAATCCAAGTTGGGAATGGAATTCACGCATACATTTTCTGCCAGTAATCTCTATTTTGGAGTAAACGGAGGAAATGTGTACTATCATAAGTACGGGCATTTCTACGACTACAGTTTATTTGAACCAGGCGCGTGGATGCGTAACACCGTTGCCTATCCGAAACCTTACACCATCAGCGAAATGGACAAGACAACCTTGTGGACAGTAGAGGCATATCTTGGAATCAAGGCGAATGCCAAAGAGGATTTCCAATACAAAGTGCAGACAGGTTATATGCTTTTTGCCAAAGTCGGGGCTGTGGCCGAGCATCAGATTCGTACACAAGCATCGTTTGACTGGCATGCCGAGGAACACCATATAGGTGCAAAGATATACGTTCAGAATAATTTTCTGCAACTAAGCGGCGTGCTCGCAAATACTATTGATGCATCGCTCTACAACGCACGTCATAATTTCCGCATAGAACCATATTATGCGTATGAAGGAAGACGTTTGCGTTTGCATCTGGGCGTGAATCTGGACATGAACATAGGTCGTGGTAAAAACAGCCTGTCAGGAACGGAAAATATCACGTTTGCCCCATCTCCACATATCAATCTGGAGGCACAAATAGCGAGACAATGGCTTACTTTGTATGCGGATATTACAGGAAATCACGGTTTGGGTTCATTGCAAAGTTATATGGAGAATAATCGCTACCGTCTTATCCATGCAGGTATAGTTTCGCATCATTCATGCCCATACACACCGGTGGATGCTGAACTTGGATTTCATATCCGCCCGCATCGTGACGTGTTAATCGAACTCCACGGAGGGTATGCTTTGCAATTCGACCAGATGACACTAATCGCAAATACAGATGCCACTACCACTTACGGAGGTGTAACAGGACAAGTGATTCCGATGATGACAGGTGACTTTGCTTATACATATAGTGACTATGGACGCGGGAAAATAGGGGGACAAATCAACTATCATTATCGCGATATAGTGCGTATTAATTTGGAAGGGGATTACTATTTGTGGAGTGCATTAGAGCATGAGAAGATAAGTTATACGTTTACCGGTGAAGATGCTGCTGTTACAGCAATCAATAGCGGTACAAACAAGAAAGTATATGACCGTCCCAATTGGACGCTTGGTCTTCGCATAGACGGGCGCATTGACAAACATTGGTCGTTGTATTCGGATAACCATCTGGCCGGCTCGCGTCTTGCATTGGCAAAAGACGGAGAGCATATGCTGAAGCCGACTATTGATCTTGATTTAGGAGTGCAATACGATATGTGGGTTGGGCGGAAAATGAACGAAGAGACTCTTAAGGTAAAAGGAGGCGGAGAACAAATCCTGCGTCCTGAACCCAAGCCGAATCTTACCCTGTTTTTCCAACTTAATAACTGGTTGCATCGCAAGAATGAGTTGTATTACGGATATCGTTCACAAGGTATCAACTGCTTGATAGGAGCAACATACAGATTCTAAGTTATGCGGTTATGATAGGTAAATGGTAGAGTAAGAACTAACTAATCTGACGATAATTGACAGAGAAAACTTTGCATGGCAAGCTTGGCGATGTGGACAATATCGACAAGTTTGCCATGCAAAGTTTAAAAACCAAAGATTCTGCTACTTATATTGAACGTACATTAGATTTAATCTCTTCATAGGTAAAACCACGCTGGAGGAGGAAGCGAATGCGTTTGTCTTCAGGGTCGGTTTTACGTGTGCAGGCGAGTTTTCGTAAGTTGTCAAAATAGACGGATTCATCGATGTTTTTTATTGCATTGCATATTTCTGATTCAGGAAGTTGCAACGCGTGTAGAGATGCTTGGATTTTTACTCGTCCCCAACTTTGGTATTCCACTTTGTCATGCACATACGCAGCACAAAAGCGTGCGTCATCCAGAAAACCATTTTTGTACAGGCTATTCTCTATCTCCTGCCATAAGGATACAATTCTCCCATTTTCATTGGGTAAATGTTCGGGTGCTCCCCATTCGTACAGCTTGCGCCGAACGTCAGCAGCACAATGTTCTGCCCGCGCGCAAAATGCCTCGCATTTGTCAAGCCATTCTGCTTTCGATAATTCGTGGTTTGCCATAGATATCATGAGTTATGATAATATCAGAATAACCTAAGTCGTCAAGCATACAAGCCAATTCATCGGCAAAAGTTTCGTTTATTTCAAAGAAGAGGTATTTGGGTGTAGGGAGCGAGGAGTATGTTGTGCGAGAAAAAAGTTTTGCTATTCGTCGGTAAAAGATGAGCGGGTCATCGTCCGGGACGAAGAGAGCAGTAGCCGGTTCGTGGTCTAATACATTCGCTCTCATCGAACATTTTTCACTTTCTCTAATATATGGTGGATTTGAAACTATGACGTTGTAAGAAGAAAGTTGCAAGTTGCAAGTTTCATCGATTTTATCGAATATATCTACCACTTTGAATTCCACTTCCACATGATTGCGTATAGCGTTTTCTTTCGCTACTTTGATGGCGTCCGATGAAATGTCTATACCTGTCACATGCCATTGTGGATGTGCCTTTTTTAATGCGATTGCGATGCAACCCGTGCCGGTGCCAATATCAATGACATTTATCAGTTTGTCATTTGTCATTTGGTCATTTATTCTTTCCACTAATTCCGCTGTTTCGGGTCGTGGAATAAGAGTAGCAGGAGTGACTTTGATGTCGAGTCCACACCATAAAGTATGCCCAAAAATATACTGAATCGGTTCAAAATGCAGTAATCGAGAGACAATTTCTTGCATATGTGGAGAAAAAGTTGTATCTTTGTGCCCGCAAATGATTTGAGTACGTGAGAGGTCTGTCTCTTCCTCCACTATCCACCATGCTAACGACACTGCTTCGTCCTTCGGATAAGCAGTAGCCAAGAGAGATGCTATTTGTTCAATAATTGCTAACACGCTGCAAAATTACAAAAAAAAAATGGAATACGCAAATTATATAGCACGTTGTATTGAAATTGCCCGCCGTGGCGAGTATTTTGTAGCTCCCAATCCAATGGTAGGAGCTGTGTTAGTCAATGCTGACGGCAAAATCATTGCAGAAGGATGGCATGAGAAATACGGAGAAGGTCATGCTGAGGTAAATTGTTTCCGAAATTATGAGAAATCCGATACCAGTAGTCAAGTGTCTGACCTCAAGTCCTGTACGCTTTTTGTGAGTTTGGAGCCTTGCTCTCATTACGGAAAAACACCTCCATGCGCGAAGTTGATTATAGAGAAAGGGGTTGGACGTGTAGTAGTGGGCATGTTGGATCCTAATCCTCTTGTGTCCGGTAAAGGAGTCCAAATGCTTCGTGACGCAGGTATCGAAGTGATAGTCGGCGTACTTGAGTCCCAATGCCGTGAGCTGAACAAGCGATTTCTTTGCTTGCATGAGAAGCAACGCCCGTATGTGGTTCTCAAATGGGCACAAACAGCCGATGGCTTCGTGGATTATAATCGAAGAATTGAAGATATCAAATCAAAGAAAGAAGGAGCCCATCTGAATGGAGCATTGGCTATTTCTACGCCGTTGACGAAGAGAATCGTGCATAAGATGCGTGCAGAGAACATGGCAATTATGGTTGGAACGCGTACAGTGTTGTTGGATAATCCCCGATTGCTGAATACGCATTGGGAGGGACGTAACCCTATCCGTGTGACGCTTGACAGACACGGAGTGATACCTTCCGATGCACGCATTTTTTGTGATGGAAACGGAATAATTCATCCTTCCGAAGCCGAAACAGGAACCATCGTTTATAGGGAACGTACAGATTGGCCGTTTGTGTTGTCCGACCTTGCGTCGCGTAATATCCATTCGATATTAATAGAAGGAGGACCGACGCTACTTGCGCATATACTTGCCACAGGTATATGGGACGAGATACATGTAGAAGTAGCACCAGAATTGAGAATAGGAGAAGGCGTTCCTGCTCCCTCTATAGAATTTCCGAATACCTTTGAAACCATTGACGGTCATAAGATGTACACGATAAAACAAAAATAGCCGAAAACTTATAAAAAGGGAATTAATTTGGTTATATGAAGCAGATTTTATTGAAAAAATGATAAAATCAGACACAAAAAGCCACAGAAAAAATGACAAAACTCTTGTGTGTGTCATAAAAAAGCAGTATCTTTGCACCAATTATGTATTTTGACGAATTAGCATTATCAGACGAAGTGTTGGATGCATTGTGGGACATGCATTTCGACGAGTGCACTCCAGTGCAGGAAAAGACTATCCCTGTCATATTGAAGGGGCGTGATGTGATCTCTTGTGCACAGACAGGAACAGGCAAGACGGCGGCATATATATTGCCGCTACTAACCAATTTGGCATATGACGATCACGATCCGGACAAACTGAACGCCATCATCATGGCTCCAACGAGGGAATTGGCACAACAGATAGACCAACAGATGGAGGGATTCGGTTACTATGTACCGTTCTCATCTGTTGCTATTTATGGCGGCAAGGATAACGGTGCCTGGGGCACTCAAGTAACGGGTCTCCAACGCGGAGCAGATATAGTGATCGCTACTCCCGGACGGTTGTTGAGCCAGATGAACATCTATGATGTTGATTTTTCAGGTGTCAAGTATTTCATATTAGATGAAGCGGACAGGATGTTAGACATGGGATTTTACGATGACATCATGACCATTATGCGCAAGTTACCTGCCGAAAGACAGACCATCATGTTCTCCGCAACGATGCCCCCGAAGATACGTCAGATGGCGAAAGCGATCATGCGTAATCCCGTAGAGGTACAAATAGCCGTATCCCGTCCTCCAGAGACGATCCACCAGATGTGTGCGCGTGTATATGAAGCACAAAAACCCGGTTTTGTGCAACTGGCATTGCAGGGCAAACATCTGAAGAAAGTGATTATCTTCGCCGGCAAGAAACAGCGCGTCAAAGAGCTTACTCGTACGCTACGTACTTTAAAGACAGACGCTTATGCCATGCATAGTGACTTGGAACAGAGCGAACGGGATCAGGTAATGCTTGATTTCCGCAACGGTAAGATAGATGTGTTGGTCGCGACAGACGTAGTGTCACGCGGAATAGATGTGACGGATGTGCCGTTGGTTATCAACTACGATGTTCCCCGCGATCCTGAGGACTATGTACACCGAATAGGCCGAACGGCGCGTGCAGAGAACAGCGGCTCTGCGATAACGTTAGTGTCCCCCGAAGATGCGCGTTACTGGAGACGAATAGAAGTATTTTTGAAAAAGCAAATAGAGCAGTTGCCGTTGCCGGAAGCGTTAGGTGATGCACCTACAGCCGACGAATACGCCACTCGTTCGGGTAAAGATTATTCAGGCGGTTTCCGACATTCTTCGCAAAGCCGACGGGCACGCTCTCATAGGTCAAAAGGACGAGACCGAGGGGGACACCGGCGAGCAACAAAGCCTCAGTCCTAAGATAGGAGAGTGCCTGATCGCGTGTCAGCGGTACATTAGGAAAGGCTTCTTTCCGGAGGTCTTTCGCCATACTTAAGCTATGTTGCGGAGCTATTCCCCGTCCGCGTTCCTCCCCTAATCCGAAGCCGGCGGAAATACAGGTTAACTGCGAATAGAGCCAATCAATCAGTTCTTTATATTTAATCGGGTATGCCATAGCGAACCGATCCCAATAGCGGATGGCCCATTCATCGGGGTGTTGCAGCCATGAGCGCATGACGGGCATGTATTCCGGATGTGGCATGGAGTCCTCTTTTTTCGGTGTTTTGATTTTGACCTGGTCTAATGGTTCGTCATCTTTACGCAGGGCGCATACATAGAACCCTTCTCCTTTTGCTTTGTGTGGGTAAAAATGATATCCAACGGAGCCCTCTGTAATCCCCCAGTCCGGTTCGTAGTCCACCGGCATAACCTCCGCTCCGAGGCTCTCTGCCATCCATTCGACATTTTTCTCGTTCTCTTCTTCGTTGAACGTGCAGGTAGAATAAATGAGTAGTCCCCCAGGCTTGAGTGCGTCCCAAACGTCCATAAGGATGCGTCTCTGTCGTTCGGCACATTGTTTGACGGCTTTAAGGCTCCATTCATTACGTGCCTGCTCGTCCTTTCTGAACATCCCTTCTCCGGAACAAGGAGCATCTACCAAAATACAATCGAAGAGATGTTTGCATCGCTCGCCGAAATCGGCAGCTTTGTTATGTGTGACGATGGTGTTACCGTTTCCCCATTTCTGGATATTCTCGCTGAGTATGAAAACTCTTTGGCGTACCACTTCGTTACTAAGGAGTAGTCCGTCGCTTCCCAAATACTCGCTGACAAGCGTGCTTTTTCCTCCCGGAGCGGCACAGAGGTCGAGAACGACGGATGAGGTATCCAGATACTGCTCCAAAATCTGCTGTATGAACATGGAACTGGCTTCCTGAACATAATAACAACCGGCGTGAAAAAGCGGGTCGAGCGTAAATTGCGGTCGTTCGGAGAGATAATAACCGTCCACGTGCCACGGAACCTCGTCCGTATCGCAGTCAAACGTCAGCACATCTAACTTGCTGTTGAGACGGATAGAGGTAACCGGCTCCGTTTCCAGTGCCTTAATCAGCAGACCAGCCTCATTGCCCAACTGCTGGTGCATACTCTCTATAAAATCTACCGGCAACATAGAGTGATTTACCATTTGGTCATTTACCATTTGACCATTTGTTAGACCATTTATTTAGTCATTTTGCAAAATCGGCTGCAAAGTTAGTAAAAAATTTGCACATATGCAAAAAAAGTTGTAATTTTGCAAACTTTTTTGCCAATTCATGGATTTTTTAGACACATTGAATGCCTCCCAGCGTGAGGCAGTGACATATACTGAGGGTGCTTCGCTAATAGTAGCCGGAGCCGGTTCCGGAAAGACGCGTGTTCTGACGTATCGTATAGCTTACTTGTTGCAGCAGGGAATTCCGGCGAACCGTATTATGGCTCTTACCTTTACCAACAAAGCCGCCCGTGAGATGAAGGAACGTATTGCCAAACTCGTATCGGCGAACGATGCGCGTTATTTGTGCATGGGAACGTTCCATAGTGTGTGCACTCGTCTCATGCGCCCGTACGCGGATATATTAGGTTACACGCGAGATTTTACCATTTATGATACGGCAGACATGAAAACGCTGCTCAAAGCTATCTGTAAAGAGCATGGTCTGGATGATAAGATTTACAAGCCCGGGGCAGTACAGAGCCGCATTTCGATGCTAAAGAACATGGGTGTCAGTCCTTCGCAATACGGAATGAGTCAGCAACTTTTACGCGAGGATAGGGAGCAAAGGATGTACGAAATAGCGCTGATCTATGAACAATACCAGTTGCGTCTGAAAGCCTCCAATGCCATGGATTTCGACGATTTACTGATAAACATGCTGCGGCTTATGGATGTCAGCCAAGAGGTACGCGAGCGATACCAGAAGCAATTCCAATATATCCTTGTAGATGAATATCAGGATACGAACTATATTCAATTTCTGTTGGTACGTCGCTTGGCAGAGCCTCAGAACAATATTTGTGTAGTAGGCGATGACGCCCAATCGATATACTCATTCCGCGGCGCGGACATACGCAATATATTGGATTTCCAGCGCGTTTATCCTCAGTCCAAACTATTCAAGTTAGAGCGCAACTATCGCTCAACACAAAACATTGTTAATGCCGCCAATTCACTTATTCGCAAGAATATCAACCAGATAGACAAGACTGTTTATTCAGAGGAAGAGGAAGGAATGCCGCTTTCGTTGCAACCTTACATGGACGACAGGACGGAAGCGCTTAGCGTGGCGACGAAGATACAACGAATCTTCAAAAGCAGGAAGATGACAGCCCAAAAGGAAAGCTCGGGCTATGACGCCTTCGCCGTTCTTTATCGTACCAATGCGCAGAGTCGTGTGATAGAAGGAGAGTTGCGTAAGCTCAATATCCCTTACCGTATCTATGGCGGAACATCGTTCTACCAGCGCAAGGAAATCAAGGATGCATTAGGTTACCTGCGTCTATCCGTTAATCCGCTTGACAATGAAGCGTTGCTGCGTATCGTTGGTTTCCCGGGACGAGGTATAGGCGAGACGACGATGAAGAAAGTGTCGTCCAATGCGATAGAGCATCATCGTTGTTATCTGGATGTTATGCGTGAGCCGGACGCGACGGGGTTGGATGTAAGTGCAGCAACGAAAAAGAGACTTCAGTTGTTCGCTCAACAGATGGACGGGTATAGCGCGCAAAGTGAGATGATGGATGCCTTTGCTTTCACGGAAATGGTATTTCGCACTTCAGGAGTAATGACTGCTTTAGCCATGGACCGTTCTCAGGAAGGAATCGACCGCGCCCAGAACGTTCAGGAGTTACTGAACGCTATCCATGAGTTTGTGGAGCAGCGTGCTCAGGAAGGTATTGACTTTACGCCTGTGACGGATTTTCTGAGTGAAGTGAGTCTATTGACAGACCAAGACGAGAACATAGCGGATACGACCGAGCGTGTGACGCTTATGACCGTGCATGCAGCCAAAGGTTTGGAGTTTCCTGTGGTTTTCATCGTAGGACTGGAAGAAAACCTATTCCCCTCTCAGTTTGCTGTCAAGCCCTCGGAAATAGAGGAAGAAAGGCGACTGCTCTACGTAGCCATAACCCGTGCGAAGGAGCAATGTTATCTCTCTTTTGCCCGTCAGCGTTTCCGTAACGGATCGTTCAATTTTGCATCGCCCAGCCGATTTCTCAACGATATAGACATGCGCTTTTTGGAGATAGAAAGTCATAAATCAAAAGCAGAGAGCCTGCCTCAAATACCAAAGATTCCGAGTATTCCGAAAATACAGGCTTACCCTATCTCCATGAAAACACCTATTTCCTCTGAGCAGACGGAAACAGTTAGTGAATGGAAATCCGGTGATAGAGTAATTCACCGTGTGTTCGGTATCGGTTCTGTCGTGCGTGTCTATCGTGACGAAGTGACGGAGAACGACAAGATAGAGATTCACTTCGATACGCAGGGCACGAAGACTTTGTTGCTTACCCACGCGAAATTGGAAAAAGCGGATAATTAAAGATAATAAGGGCACTTCTAAAAATTCCGCGTTTTTAGTTAAGCCCGTTTAGTTAATAAATTTGGCACTTTTATATTGCTTTCGGTTTTTTCTTGGCATCTTGCTGGTTTTAACTCGGTTACAATGCCCGCATTGCGCCCTCATTCAAACCAGCAATCTACTCAAGATAAAACTCAAAATCAAAATAAAGCAATTTTTAGAAGCGCCCATAATAGTTAGAATAAAAATACCATGAAAAAGTTATTCTTATTAACGGCATGTTTGGTCATGTCCAGTATGTTGATGGCGGAAATGGAGCCTATTTATTATGAGGGATTCAGTCGCTGTTTTGATGAAGAGGATGAGAACTACGGTTACACCGGAGGGAACGACAATCTATGGGGTGGAGACATCGCCAAAGCGATTGTTATCTATCAAGATGCGCCGGAGTGGACGTTCGATTACTGTAACGGCGCAAATCGTTGTCTCAAGGTAGGAACAAGTGCCAAGCAGGGTAAGGCGACTACACCTGTTATTGAATGTGAAGGAGAGGCTGTACTTACCTTCCGCGTAGCGCCATGGGAAGGAGATTCTTTGTTTTACGTGTCCATTCAAGGCGGAACAACCACGGATCCAACGATGTTCGAACTCAAGAAGCATCAATGGACAGATGTGGTCATCCACATTTCCGATATCAAGAGTTCCATCCGTATTACTTTTACCTCGACCTACAAGCACCGTTTCTTCCTTGACGACGTGTGTGTGCGTCCTGCGGATCCTGACAAGGGAGTCATCCGTACAGCAGAGGGTACGATGCTTGATTTCGGGCTTGTGGGACGCTATTATAAAAGCTCATCGCGCACACTTCATGTAGAGGGAGCCAACCTCAATAGTGCCGGTATCAGCGCATCGTTAGAGGAAGGTGAGGCGGAGTGGTTCTCGCTGAGTACAAATACGTTGCCCGCCGAAGGCGGCGAGATTACAGTTTCTTGTAAGAGCGGAGCTTCGGAAGGTCAGCATGGATGTTATCTCTATCTGCGGGGTAAAGATGCCCAAAACGGAGATAAAGTAGAGAAACGTATAACGGTGATGTTGGAAGTGGCATTACTTGACCTGCAGGGTAGCGGGACCAAGCCTGATCCCTACACATGTGCCGATGTGATTCTATTAGCAGCTAATGAAGGAACTGTATGGACAGAAACCTATTATTGGGTGACAGGATATGTACTCGGTGGAGTGAAACGGTATAATGACACTTACGACGGAATCAGTTTCACCGATGACTTGTCATTAGTGCTCGCAGACAAAGCGGAAGAGAAAGATGACGAGCGATATGTAACTGTTCAGATTAGCGAGAACGCTCGTGCGGCACTCAATGTGGTTGACAATCCCGAACTTATCGGACAATCCATAAAAGTGCAGGGATTCCTCTTGAATGCCAACGCTAATCCGATGTACTTAGGCAAACCCGGTGTTCGTAATGTCCGTACGGACGCACAATATGTACGTCCGGAGAAAGAGACAGGCATGGAATCCGTGCAAGGGAACGTACCAAGCAGAAAAGTGTTGCGTGACGGAAGGCTTTTTATCGAGTGTAACGGTCAGTACTATGATGCCTCGGGAAAAAGAACTCCCATTCCGGAGATTTTGTTCTAACCGCCAAATAGTGTTGTTGTCCGGCTTTGTGACGTTTTATTATTTCTCCGATGGATTGGAGCATAGGATTGTTTCCAAATGCTTTATCCATCGCCTCCGTAATTCGTTTGATGTCTGCGGCATCTTGGTTCTCAACGAAGTTATCCGGCAGTTTTGTATTCTTAAGCAGGCAGTTGATAGGAGTTAATGTACAAAATTTGCAAGCCTCAATCGCTTCGTTTAAACGTCCGTCGCGGTGAAGTAACTGCAAAGCGGCACATTGCATGTAACTCTCCGCATCGACTCCCGATGTGATATTATCTCCGTCTATGTCATACAGAGCATCGTACGAAGGGAATGCTGAATGCAAGATAAAACGAGAGAAATACTCCGCAGAAGATTCATCAGCATCGTAACTTTTGATTAGTTCAGCCTCTTGCGCATAGTTTTTCTCTTGATTAACGAGCAAGAGGTTAAAATCCGCCACGTCAGCATCGCTGTTACGTTTTCTCTTGGTAGCTTGCTGACTTTTATCGGTTACAAAGCCAACAATCTCAAGACAAACCACTAAATCAGAAAAAAGCAATTTTTAGAAGTGCCCTTGTATTTTAATGCCTTGTAGGTTGTATAATAATCCTTTGTGGCGCAAGAAGAGTTGGCCGTTGTGAATTATTTTCGTCCATTCGTCAGTTGTCTTTTCTCCTTGAACGAGTCCTGTGGGTGATGCCATGAACGAGAAGGAAACCAAACTGTCGTTAACTGTAATGTTAGTGACAGTTTTGGACATTAATTTTTTTCCGCTTAAATTGGCATGCCAAAGTGTAGCAGGCGGAAGAGAAGAGTCGGTTAGTTCGTCGTTGTTCTCATACGGATAAGCCCAACCATTACAACCGGAGCGCGAGGTTTTGTTATTCGCCGGAATAATCATATAATGTTGCTCGTTGGCCGTGTTTCCGAAACCGGAAAGCCACACCGATGGGTCATAATCGATATGAAAAACCAGCAAACCATTTCCAGGCAGTTCAGCATCCCATCCTTTTTTCTGTCGGTTTTCCAAGAGATAGAACTCATTGGGGTAGTTATCGTTTCGAATGAGATAGGCTACCGGTTGGTCGGAAAGAGCAGGCATGTCCGTGACTGTTGTAGCAGAGGTCAGTTCGATCGGCGTGAGCCACCCCATCAACCATCGTTCGTGTGAAGAAAAGCCAACGGGTCGGAAACCTTCTTCGCAGTAATTTCCATAGTCCATGAGTTCCCATTTATGTGGCGTTTTGTTGTAGCCGCTATAATAGAAATCCGGGAATCCGAAACAATGTGTAAATTCGTGACACAGCGTGCCGAAAGTGCCATATGTGCTATCCGGAGAAATCTCCTGTACGGCGCAATAAGCGTCGAGAATATAGTCCTTGCTCAAGTATTGAACGGTGTCCGGAGAGCAGTATATATTCTGTTGGCGGTCTTTGAGATGCTGGCTTAGCCACCATTGATGCGGCCAGATGGCGTCGTAGCTTGGTCCGAGGCCTCCGTACTTACTGCCTTGACCGGCATAGATGATAAGAAGTTGGTTTACATAGCTGTCACCGTTCCAGTCGTAGAGGTTCCACTCAATGTCCCGTTGCTTGAGCGAATTAATCACATCCTGCACGAGGTATTGCGAGTTCTCATCGTCTAACTCTGTGCTTTTGTAATGGCTACGGTTACCCACACGCACGAATTGCAAATCAAAGGTGAGACTGAATTGTCCGTAACTCTGGTCGTAGAAATAATCGTGTATAGAGCCAACGAAGGGCGGTTCATTCAGGTGTTTGGTGTTGAGAATTTTGTCCCATAATGCGATAGTTGTGGCAGAGTCACCGAGGAAAGGATTGTCCTCGAAGGAGGCGAAAATGACTAATTGGTGTTTCTCTCCGGTGAAGTAAATCCCCCCAGGTCCGAGGTCTTGTGCTTTGGCGGCTCTATGTAGCGCCCAATTGGGACGAAAAGTACCTCTTCTTCCCAATCGCGTGACCTCAAGATTGTCTTGTGCAGCCAAAGACAGGGTGCATAAACTCGCCAACGAAGCGAAAAGGAATGGCAGGATAGAATGCTTAATCATTTGTAGTTAATTGTTTTATTTGAGGGCAATTCTAACAATTTCAGTTTTTTAGGATAGCCCATGAGTTATTAACTATATGGTGTGCAAAGGTACAACAAAAATGGCAAATATTTGTTCAAGCCACTTTTGGTCAATAGAGTCGAAAGTGTTGTAGTCAGCACTATCAATGTCGAGGACCGCGATTATTTCTCCGTTTTTTCGTATAGGTACGACGATTTCGCTTTTTGAGTCGTTAGAGCAAGCAATATGTCCGGGGAACTCGTGCACGTTCGGCACAATGATTGTTTTGTTTTGTGCCCAAGCCGTACCGCAGACACCTTTATTAAAAGGAATACGCATACAGGCTATGGGTCCCTGGAAAGGTCCGAGGACGAGTTCGTCGTTCATGACGCGATAGAAGCCCGTCCACAAGAAATGAAAGGTGTTATGAAGGATAGCGGCGATATTCGCCATATTGGCGATGAGGTCAGATTCGTCGGAGATAAGTGCCTGGATTTGCGGGATGAGGGATTTGTAGGTGTTCTCTTTGTGTTCTTTAAGTTCAGCAATATTTGTAAGTACATTGCCGAGTTTGAGTTCGTGGTAGAGATGAGAATAGGTATATGTAAAAAGCGTGGCATATTGTTTGTCCGCGGGTTTCTTGGCTGCTTTATAGTCAGCGAACCGTTGGGTCCACATATTGGCTTTAGCCAAATATTCGGCAGAGGCGAGTTCGGGATGTTTGGCGGCTTTTTCGATGTTGTGTGCTTCTTGAATTGCCATTTTCATTAGTTCGCGGTTCACGGTAACTTTTTCGGACCAGGGTCCATCATGCATTTTCATTGGGTACACTTGATGGCTTTCTCCTCCGCGGAATCGTGAGACGATTCGTTCTCGTTTCGCTTGTCCTGCTTTTCTTGAGTCTAATGTGCCTCGCCATGAGTCGATGGCGATGTTGTACTTGACTTTCGACATAATTTTTGCTGTGGTTAGTTAATAAATACTATATATACGTAGTATATATACTTTACGATGCTTCAAAAAGTTCCCGAATCGAACTAAAACGTACCCGCTATGGTATAGTGACGTACCATGTATGGTCTAGGTATGGTCTAGTTATGGTATAGGTATGGTCTAGTTCAATCAGGTAAAAACCGGTGCAAAGGTAGTATAAAAATTTGACATGTGCAATAGTTTGCATTTTTTTTCGTGATTTTCTTGTATGTTTCACAAAAATGTAGCGACTTTGATGCGGCAAACAGATACTATGTTCTAAGTTCTTATTGGGCAGGATAGGTTCGCAAAGGACACAAAGGTAACGAAGGTCTGACGACCTATGATTTATTTGTCCTTTCAGGCCTAATTGTGCAAGCCCATTAGCCCTAAAATGCCAAATAAATCGTGCAAAATGCACTTTTTTTGAATTTTCTTGTAAAAATATTTGCTCATGTCAAAAAAAAGTAGTACTTTTGCAGGCTTTTTCGCGCAAAGTGGCTCTATGTGCCTACGCGTATATAGAAAAAGCACGGAACATTTTATTATAAACAAACAATTAATTCAAACAACAAAATGCCTACAATTCAACAATTAGTTAGAAAAGGAAGAGCAGAACTGGTGGACAAGAGTAAGAGCCCGGCTCTTGACAGTTGTCCGCAACGTCGTGGCGTTTGTGTACGTGTTTACACAACGACCCCGAAGAAACCTAACTCCGCAATGCGTAAGGTAGCGCGTGTGCGTCTCACCAACGCGAAGGAGGTTAACGCTTACATCCCCGGAGAGGGACACAACTTGCAGGAGCACAGTATTGTAATGGTACGTGGCGGCCGTGTAAAAGACCTGCCGGGTGTACGTTACCACATCGTACGTGGAACCTTGGATACCGCGGGTGTAGCAAACCGTTTGCAACGTCGCTCCAAATACGGAGCTAAGCGTCCGAAAGCTAAGAAATAATTGTTAGTCCAAAATTGCCCAAAATGATCCAAAAATTATTTTGAGGGTCAACAATTAAAGACAATTGACAACAATTAAACAGTTCTGTCTGAAATTAAACTAACTAAATGTTCCATAGAATGGGACGAAACAATGGGTTGAGGGTTGAGTAAGGGGCTGAGCGAATTGAGAATTGAGAATTGAGAATTTGGTCAATTGAGAATTGAGAATTGAGAATTTGCAAAGCTGCTGAAGTGATCGACAACCAAAATTAAAAATTATTTGAAACAATGAGAAAAGCAAAACCACAAAAACGTGTGATCCTGCCGGATCCAGTTTATGGCGAAGTAATGGTGGCAAAATTTGTGAACCACCTGATGCTGGACGGTAAGAAGAATACCGCATACAGCGTTTTCTATGGCGCTCTGGGCGTAGTAGAACAGAAAATGAAGAGCGAGGAGAAGTCGGCTCTTGATATTTGGAAACAGGCTTTGGATAATATTACCCCGCTTGTAGAGGTTAAGTCGAAGCGTATCGGAGGAGCGACCTTCCAGGTTCCGACCGAGATTCGTGCCGACCGCAAGGAGAGTATTGCGATGAAGAACATGATCAATTTTGCCCGCAAGCGCGGCGGTCACTCGATGGCTGAGAAGTTGGCGGCGGAGATCATGGATGCGTTCAATAACCAAGGAGGTGCATTCAAGCGTAAAGAGGATATGCACCGTATGGCTGAGGCTAACCGTGCATTCGCTCACTTCCGCTTCTAAGTGACAAGGTGACTAAGTACAAAGTACAAAGTACAAAAAAGATTGAAAGATAAACAACAATGGCAAAACATGATTTGAAATTAAACCGTAACATCGGTATTATGGCCCACATTGATGCTGGTAAGACGACTACGTCTGAGCGTATTCTGTTCTACACCGGTCTGACCCACAAAATCGGTGAGGTACACGATGGTGCGGCTACCATGGACTGGATGGTTCAGGAGCAGGAGCGTGGTATCACTATCACCTCTGCGGCTACTACCACTTTCTGGAACTACGCAGGCAACAAGTACAAGATCAACCTGATCGACACTCCGGGGCACGTGGATTTCACGGTAGAGGTAGAGCGTTCGCTCCGTATCCTCGACGGTGCTGTGATGGCGCTCTGCTCGGTAGGTGGTGTTCAACCGCAGTCCGAGACCGTTTGGCGTCAGGCAGATAAATATAATGTACCGCGCTTGTGCTACGTGAACAAGATGGACCGTAGTGGTGCCAACTTCTTCGACGTAGTGCGTCAGATTAAAGAGGTATTAGGTGCGACTCCGTGTCCTATCCAGATTCCTATCGGCGCAGAGGAGACCTTCAAGGGTGTCGTTGACCTCGTGAAGATGAAAGCTATCCTCTGGCACGATGAGACCATGGGTGCAGAATACGTGGAGGAAGAGATTCCAGCTAACCTCCAGGCTGAGGCTGAGGAGTGGCGCGACAAGATGCTGGAGACGGTATCTGAGTTCGACGACGTTCTGATGGAGAAATACTTTGACGATCCGAGTACGATTACCGAGGATGAGATTCGCGTAGCTATCCGCAAAGGAACGCTGAGCATGAAGATTTTCCCGGTGATCTGCGGAAGTTCGTTTAAGAATAAAGGAGTTCAGACGATGCTGGATGCAGTATGTGCATACCTGCCGAGTCCTCTGGACACGCCGGTAATCAACGGAACCAACCCGAATACCGATGCAGAGGAAGAGCGTCATCCGGACGATGCAGATCCGCTGTGCGCACTCGCCTTCAAGATCGCTACTGATCCGTATGTAGGTCGTCTGTGCTACTTCCGTGTTTATTCGGGTCATCTGGATGCCGGTTCGTACGTTTATAATCCCCGTTCGGGCAAGAAAGAGCGTATCAGCCGTATCTTCCAGATGCACTCCAACCACCAGAATCCTGTTGAGACGATCCTCGCGGGCGATATAGGCGCGGGTGTAGGATTTAAGGATATACGCACGGGCGATACGCTCTGCGACGAGAACAAGCCTATCGTACTCGAGTCCATCGAGTTCCCGGCACCGGTGATTGGTATTTCCGTAGAGCCGAAGAGTCAGGCAGACCTCGACAAATTGGGAGTAGGTTTGGCTAAGTTGGCAGAAGAGGATCCGACGTTCACCGTTAAGACTGACGAGCAGACAGGTCAGACTGTTATCTCCGGTATGGGTGAGCTTCACCTGGAGATTATCATCGACCGTCTGAAACGTGAGTTCAAGGTTGAGTGTAACCAAGGTCGTCCGCAAGTGGCTTACCGTGAGGCTATCAGCGCTCCGGTAGAGTTGCGCGAGGTTTACAAGAAGCAATCCGGTGGTCGTGGTAAGTTTGCAGATATCATCGTACGCGTAGAGCCGGCAGACGCTGACTTCCCGGGTGGTCTTCAATTCGAAGACGTTGTTAAGGGTGGTAACGTGCCTAAGGAGTACATCCCGAGTGTACAGAAAGGCTTCGAGATGGCCATGAAGAATGGTGTGCTCGCAGGTTATCCGCTTGACAGTCTGAAGGTGACGCTGCTTGATGGTAGCTTCCACCCAGTTGACTCTGACCAGTTGAGTTTCGAGATTGCTGCTCAGATGGCGTTCAAAGAGGCTTGTGCGAAGGCTAAACCTGTTCTGATGGAGCCGATCATGAAGATCGAGGTCGTTACTCCGGAAGAGAGTATGGGTGATGTCATCGGCGACCTCAACAAACGTCGTGGTCAGGTAGAAGGCATGGACACCAGCCGTACGGGAGCACGTATCGTAAAAGCGAAAGTGCCTCTGGCAGAGATGTTCGGTTACGTAACCGCTCTGCGTACCATCACCAGTGGTCGTGCAACGAGCTCTATGGAGTTCAGCCACTACGAGGCGGTAAGTTCGAGCATCGCCAAGGCAGTTCTGACTGAGGTAGGCGGTAGAGTCGATCTGGTATAAAAACGGAATAACGTAATTACGTCATTACGACAAAACAATAGGCACGCGCAAGCAAGCGTGCGGGCGCGTACCTATTAAATATAATAACAAAATTAACCCTGCGGGGCGTGGGTCATCTTAGCAAATGACTCTTAAGGTTATCTGCGCTCTGCGAAGTATTAACAAAATAAAAACATTATTAATTATTATGAGTCAAAAAATTCGTATCAAACTGAAGTCTTTCGACCACAACTTGGTTGACAAGTCTGCAGAGAAGATCGTTAAGACCGTAAAGGCAACAGGAGCCGTAGTAAGTGGTCCAATTCCACTGCCGACCCACAAACGTATCTTCACCGTAAACCGCTCAACCTTCGTTAACAAGAAGAGCCGTGAGCAATTCGAGTTGGCAAGTTACAAGCGTCTGATCGACATCTACAACAGTAACAACAAGACCGTAGAGGCTTTGATGAAATTGGAGTTGGCATCGGGTGTCGAGGTCGAGATCAAGGTTTGAGTTTTTGAATTTTCGCGGAATCTTTGAATTTTCGGTGCGGTCATTATGGACCCCATAACTCCCTTACCGGAAAATCCAAATCTTCTCACGAAAATCCTAAAAACAGAAAGCAACAGTCGAGAGATTGAGAGATCGAGAGATCGATAAATCGAAAAATCGACTAAAACAACAAAACAAACACTTCCATCGGTTAGCGCCGCGAGAGTAATCCATAAAGGGGTGAAGGGACGGAAACCCCGATGGCGAGAGTGAAACAAACCATTATTAAAAAACTAAGCAAAACAATGCCAGGTTTATTAGGAAAAAAGATCGGAATGACATCCGTCTTTGGTGCCGACGGCAAAAACATCCCGTGCACCGTTATTGAGGCAGGTCCTTGCGTAGTGACTCAGCTTAAGACCGTAGAGAAAGACGGTTACAAGGCAGCTCAGGTAGGCTTTATGCACAAGAGCGAGAAGCACACGAACAAGGCCGAGGCAGGCCATTTCAAGGCAGCCGGCGTAGAGCCTATGCGCCACTTAGCAGAGTTTGAGTTCGACGGAGAACTCTCTCTGGGACAAACAATCACAGCAGCTGACCTCTTCGAGGAGGGCATGTACGTTGACGTCATCGGAACCAGCAAGGGCCACGGATTCCAAGGTGTCGTTAAGCGTCATGGCTTCGGCGGTGTGGGTCAGAGCACACACGGTCAGGACGACCGTCTGCGCGCGCCGGGTTCGGTAGGTGCATGTGCATACCCGAGCCGTATCTTCCCGGGTACCCGCATGGCCGGCCAGATGGGTGGTGACCGTGTAACGGTTCAGAACCTCGTCGTACTGAAAGTAATTCCTGAGTACAACTTGATCATGGTCAAGGGAAGTGTACCGGGTGCAAAAAATTCAATCGTCGTTATTAACAAGTAATTAGTTATGGAACTTAGTATTTTGAATCAAGCCGGAAAAGAGACCGGAAAGAAGATTGCTCTGAATGACGCTATCTTCGGTATCGAGCCTAACGACCATGCTATCTACTTGGACGTTAAGCAGTT
>Ga0310694_10001529_pt1 | contig 26033 bp, 7 predicted proteins | sample 174DNAGHGhighgp2_FD_203884 | JGI IMG/M metagenome (GOLD analysis project Ga0310694, IMG submission 203884) | Sheep rumen microbial communities from Palmerston North, Manawatu-Wanganui, New Zealand - 1742 DNA GHGhigh gp2 (v2) (version 2) | ecosystem: Host-associated > Mammals > Digestive system >...
TTTTACGGCTTCTTGCCATGATTCAAATGCACTATTTGTAATTGTCTTAAATTCTGATTGGGTATCTATAAAATCCAACGCTTCTTGATATCTGTAATTTTGTACTAAATCATTCAGTGTAGCCAGTAATTTCTTTTGATGATCTGATTGTTTCTCTTTTTTCAGAACAATCACTCTATCAAAATGCATATTTGATACAGTATTCTTTATTAATTCCATACCTTTAGAAATGGTATCTTCATCAGGTTCCTGTGTCGTTATTTTCGTTTCAAAAATAAGATTTTGAGAAAGCTCATTGTATTGAACAGCCAGTTCTTTATTGTCAGCAATATCCTTATCTTTGAAATCATTTATTACTTCCGCATCAGTTTTAATATTGGGTGTATTTTTACTAAGTTCAATCAAGGTTTCTGCCTCTTGTGAAAATGAACGATGATATAAAGCATTTTCTTTAATCATCAATGCAATGCTTAAAATAAGGGCTTCATTATTTTGAGTTTCTTCCAAAACCTCTAGTCGATGGTTTGCTTCTGTCATTTTGGAAATCAAATCCGGAACTTTTTTGTTACCTGTTTCCTCTGTGAGCTGCTGTAAGTCTTCAGAAATAATGTTAATACTATGCGTAGCAGCTTCCAGCTGTTGAGTTGTTGTTGATATAGCTGATGGCAACTTTTCCAACGCCTCTATACGCGCAGATTGCACTGATTGTTCACTGATAATATTTTGCAACTTAGAAACATCCGCTTGTCCGCGCGATTCGGTAATTTTAACAGATGCAATAATCGCTCCTGCCTCCAAAATAATCACTGCCATAATTACCAAAATCCATCTAATTATTTTTGCAACAGGCTTTTTTTGTGCTGTTTTAACTGTTTTTTCTGACATTTTACAGGCTCCCTAAAATAGTTAATTGCATCTTTTGTAAATATAGTTTATAAAATAAAAAAATAAACTTCAATCTTTTTGGAAATAACAAACATGATAGTTTTAGGAATAGAAAGTAGTTGCGATGAAACGGCTGCGGCGCTTGTTAATGAAAATAAACAAATCCTTGGGGAAGCCCTTTTATCACAAGAAGAACATAAGGCTTTTGGTGGGGTTGTGCCGGAAATAGCCGCTCGTTCACATTTGGAGCATATAGATAACATTTTAGAACAGTGTTTTGCCAAAACAAATTTGACTTTAAATGATATTGATGCAGTGGCTGCTGCTTCTGGACCAGGGTTAATAGGCGGTGTGATTGTAGGAGTTATGACAGCTAAAGCTATTTCCGTTGCTTTAAATAAGCCATTTATTGCGGTCAATCATTTGGAAGGACATGCCCTTTGTGCACGTATCAGCAATGATGTTGAGTTTCCATATTTACTGTTGTTAGTTTCAGGCGGACACTGCCAAATTTTGGTTGTAAAAGATGTTAATGAATATGAACGCCTCGGAACAACAATTGATGATGCTGCAGGAGAAGCCTTTGATAAAGTGGCTAAAATGCTCGGATTGGGCTATCCCGGTGGGCCTGCCGTGGAAAAATTGGCAGCAACCGGTGATGAAAACAGATTTACTTTGCCTCGTCCGTTAATCGGTTCTAAAGATTGTAATCTATCTTTTTCCGGTCTAAAAACTGCTGTACGAAAAATTGTAGAGACATATGCTCCTGATGGTGATTTAGCCCATGCAGATATTCCTGCGCATGATATTGCGGATATTTGTGCTTGTTTTCAATACACGGCAACCGATTGCCTTTGCCGGAAATTGGCACAAGCAATTACCTACTTTAAGCAAAATTATCCAACAGGGAAAAATTTAGTAGTCTCCGGTGGTGTTGCATCTAATACATATTTACGTACTAAACTACAACATCTGGCAGAAAAAAACGGATTGATTTTTGCCGCTCCACCGATTCGTTTCTGTACTGATAATGGCGTAATGATTGCTTGGGCCGGTTTGGAAAGATTTAGAAAGGGTTTAACTAACACTTTAGATTTTAAGCCTCGTCCGCGTTGGCCTTTAGATGCAGATGCACCTAAGGCGGCTGGTGCTGGTGGCGTTAAAGCATAAAAAAAGAGGGATATTCCCTCCTTTTTTATGAATTTTTATATAAATTACATATGAGAATTTAACCAACTTTCAATGGCTGATTGAGAATTAAAGCCGACTTTTGTATCAATTTTTTCACCATTCTTAAATAAAAACATTGTAGGAATGCTTCTAATCTCAAAACTTGCTGCTGTTGCCGGAGATTCATCAACATTCATCTTGCAAATCTTAACTTTCTCGCCGAATTCTTTATTAATTTCTTCCAAAACCGGACCAAGCTGGCGACATGGACCACACCATTCTGCCCAAAAATCAACTAAAACCAAACCTTTTGATTTCAGTACTTCTGCCTCAAATTCACTATCATTAATTGCTTTCATCTTTTTCCCTTTCTTGAAATATGACTAGTAGTAATATAGAGATATATCACATAATATTCAAGCCTAACGCAAAGGTTAATCAGAAAATTTTAGATTTTCATCATATTACAAGTATTTGTCCATAAAATATACGTCTCTATTTCTTTTTTCGGATACATTTTGGCCAGTAACATTTTATAAGTTTGTAATTGTTTTATATAAAGAGGAGGAACTTCCGACAGATTTTTTGCTGCCGGGCGATTAGTTTTATAATCCACTATAATTATTTTATTATCTTCTATAACTAATCTATCAATTTTGGCTGAAATAATTTTTCCTTCAACCTCACCAATAATCGGAACCTCTGCCATAGAATTAGGTTGGAATATATTTTGATATGTTTCACACAATTTGAGCACTTCTGTAATAATTTTCTCAATTTCTATTGAAGAAAGCTCAGGTAATTCATGAATTAAAAAGATTTGTGCAGCCTGGTAACGATTATTTACTGCAAGAGTGGAAATATATTGTAATAACTTATGTATAGCGGTGCCGCGTTTATAAAAATGCCCATTATCTATCAAAGGCGATGCAACTAATTCTGTTTCATCATCATTATCCCGAGAAGGCGCATAAGGTTTACTTAAAGCGTTTTCCATAGGTGCAGGTGTCATCAAATCTTTATAGTTCACCAAATTCACTTCTGGTACATAATATGTATTTTCTTTATCATCAAATTGGTTTTCTTGAGGCACTTGATAGATAATTCTCTTGTCTTCTAGTGCTTGAGGAATATTTGATTTTAAATTTTTCTCTAACAATTTATACCAAGATTCTTCTTTTGCATCTGTATCTTTGCTATAACCGGCAATATAAAGTCTGTCTTCTGCACGCGTTAAGGCCACATACAAAAGGCGACGATATTCATCAGAATTCATGTCATATTGTTTATCTTTAATTTGCGTGCAAATTTCTTCATAACAAGCAGCAGAAGAGGGAAAATACATTAAGTCATCATCCCATAAAATCTCGCTATTATATGTCTTATTCTTTATTCTTGCTGCATCCGCTAAAATTACAATAGGCGCTTGTAAACCTTTTGAACCGTGTACTGTCATGATCTTGACCGTATCAGCTTCTCCTTGTTCCATCTCCTTTTGTATGATAACTTCATCTTGCACAATCCATGTAATGAAATTTTCTAAAGTCGGCGTATGTGTCATTTCAAAACTAAGAGTTAAATTCAAAAACTCATCTAAAACGTCTTCTACATCATTACCCATTCTGGAAATAAAATTTTGGCGGCCTTTCATATTGATTAAAATATAATTAAATAGCTCAAATGGTCTGGCATACCCGCTCATATTTAGTAATTTCTTTAAGGAATCCGCTAAAGATATATATTCATTATTTGTTATGATGCTGTTAAAAAGTGTATTTTTACGATTATAGCAAAGTTTAAACAAATCATCATCATCTAAGCCGAAAATCGGAGATTTTAATACTTCGGCTAAAGATAAATCATCTGTTGGTAAAAGCAAAAATTTCCCCAAAGAAATTAAATCTTGTACAGCAATTTGCTCCAGTAATTTCAGTTTATCTACACCGGCAACCTTGACACCGATACTCTTACAAGCACGCACAAACTCTTCTACAAAAGCATTGCGTTGCTGTACTAAAAACATAAAATCCCCATATCGAATCGGTCTATTTTGCGAGGCAAGAATTTCTTTATTTATAACCATGTCCTTGATATTTTGTGCAATTTGCTTTGCTAATATATTAGAGGGAGATATCGTTTGTTCTCTTATTATGGGAAGGGTCCATGCATAATTACTTTCAGTGCTTTGTTCTGTTTTAATAAGCGGTAAAATTTCCACCTGACCTCCATCTCCTAAACGAAACGGAAGGTGATTAATATGTTCACCATCAGGAATAACACCTTTTCTTGCTTCTTCAGATGCAAACAGTGTATTAACGCAATCCATAACAGCCTTAGTAGAACGGAAAGATACATCTAATTGAATCTTAGCGAACCGATGTATTCTTTCGTTAAAGTAGCGATACATTTTATCAAATTCTTTTGGATCAGCACCTTGAAAACTATAAATAGATTGTTTTCTATCCCCTACAACAAAAACCGTCCGCGCCAGATTAACCTTGTCATCATAACGACCATTTCCTGCAAAAAACTCTTGGGTTAAAGCACGGATAATTGCCCATTGATTAGGAGAGGTATCCTGTGCTTCGTCAATTAAAACATGGTCAATACCGCCATCCAGTTTATATAATACCCAATCTGCTACATCTTTGTTTTCCAAAAGCCTGCGGGTTATGATAATTAAATCTTCATAATCTAAAACGGCATATGCTTCTTTGTATATATTATAACGATTAATAATATTTTTAGCCATCTGTAACACCGCAATAGTTGTATGTAGGACACTAAGAGCGGCAAGTTGTTTTTCTTTATCAACCAAATCTTCAGCTGATTTTTGCATAAATTCTAAAATATCCGGACAATATTTAATGGCATTTTTAGTAGCAAGACGTGTCCGAATCGTCCCTTTATCTGTTAAAAATATGGATTTATATTCATCATAATCATCAATAATAAAATTGTTATTTAAAAGTTTTGTAAGTGTTTCTGCTCTTGCAATATCTTGGCTACCCCCTTGAAGAAAAGCCGCTATGGCAACTTTAAGCTTATCTTTATCAATATTATCATATACGAATTGCTTGATATTATCAGGAGTTAGTTGATAAGAAATGTGTAATTTATTTTCTAAAGCAGAAACAATGTCTGAAATTTTTCCTTTATATTGATTAAGTAACAATTCTATCTTACTACGATTTTGTGTAATCATATTCATAACTTCAGGAAAGCGATATTCACTGATGTTTCGAGTAAGATATGTAACAGCTTGGTATAGTTCCGAATTATCGGAATCATTCAGCAATCTTAGTAAATCTGCCTGAATATTTTGCAATATTTCTTTGGCATTTCTATCGTCAAGTACTTCAAAATAAGGGGATACACCTGCTTCAAGAGGAAATCTTTTTAAGACATCTTGGCAAAAACTATGAATGGTTTGGATTTTCATTCCTCCGGGGGTATCTAATAAAATAGCAAATAATGTGCGAGCAAAACTCAGCATTTCCGCGGAATTTGAAGGATTAAATGCGTTTCCTAACAACTTGGAAAGCTCTTTAGATAAAACCTCATCGGATTCAACCGCCCACATACTTAATTTTTTTGCTATACGCTCGTTCATTTCCACTGCGGCGGCTTTAGTATAAGTCAGGCATAATATTTTAGCTGGTTCTACCCTGGCCAAAAGTAGTCTTAATACTCTATCAGAAAGGACTTTCGTTTTTCCTGTACCGGCAGAAGCTTCTACCCAAACTGACATATTAGGGTCTGCTGCAGCCATTTGTTGTGATGTTGCTAGTGATAAAAGTTCCTTTTTTTGAGTTTCATATTTATCAATCATCGGCAGCCTCATCATCTTGTACAGACCATTCTTTGATTCTTGCCAAATGTTCATAATCTCGATTTTTTGAGATGTATTTAGGAATCGGACGAGAATGATATGGAGTTGTTTCAAAATTAAATATGTTAATTAGTTTTAACAAATAATCTTCGCATTTTTCTAATGCATCATTTTCTTTCGGCTCAATGACTAAAATATTTTTTTTATCAATCTGATTTCCCAAATGCCAATATATAAGATTGTTAAGTCTTGTTGTATGTATGTTTTCAAAATATCCTTTAGAGGCAATTAGCCCTTCTAATAACAGTTGTAACGCGTGTCCGCTCATAATCTGTTTTTTAGATGGAATCTTTCCTGTTTTGTAATCGATAATATTTAAGGTTCCATCTTTTAGTTCATCTATTCGGTCTGCTTTTGCGGTAAAAGTTATAGTGCCATTTGGAAAATTGTATTCTATGCTTCCTTTAACTTCGTTGTTTATCTTAGCCACATTTTCGCGTTTGTCTTGAGCAATGTATGCAATTGCCGTATTAATAAATTTCGGCCACCAAAAAGCTTTAAGTTCTTTTTCTATATTTGCCTTTTCAAAATGCTTCTCACCTAAATTAATCATTTTATCTAAGGCATTATCAGGCATGGTTTCAGGATATAAATTATTAAATTCTTCGATAACACCATGGATAAGCGTTCCATAATCTCGCTGATCCGGTGGAATATCCAATTCATCCAACGGATAAAGTTTTAATATATATTTTGCAAATACAGAATAAGGATCAGCAACAAGTAAATCCACTGCGCTTGCTGATAATTGTTTTGGTCGTGCGTCTACCGGCGGGCAAGGTGCCGGCGCGGTAATACTGTTATAGCTTTCAGGTTTATCTACATAATTTGATAATAATGAAAAATCATTATCTCGCAAAGTTTCTATGTCATCACCTAATGCTTTTAATATTGTTTCTATACGTAGTAACCAGCGTGATTTTTTCATAGGCACGCCATCTACACGTTCGGCGCGGGTTAAAATTACATTATCTGCCGCCAAAAAACCACATAAATCAGCTGCTAATATTCCAACATTCTTTTCAGGCAGACTAAATCCAAAATCTTTTTTCATCGGACGGGACATCCACATATCAGCTTGTATGGGCTTGGGCCAAACTCCTTCATTAATTTCGCCCAAAATAACATAATCAAAATGACAAAGCCGTGCTTCAATCGGACCTAAGATGCTTAAGCGCGGGTGTGTTCCATAATTTGTGCGCACACTTTCTAAACTCATTAATTCTGAGAACAGTGCCAAGTAGTCTTTTCCAGATATTTTTCCTAAAGCAGAACTGTGTTCAAGAATTTTTGTGATAAATTGAGCGGCGCATTTTCCATCTTCACCACGCCATAACAGAGCCCTTCCTTCTTTTTCATCTGATGAAGCAAATATTTCCGCCAATTCTATATGCAAATGCAAAATATCTGCAAAATCTATTTCCGGGGTATTCAAAAGTTGATGAAGTGTATTAATATTTTCTTTTATTGTCTTAATAAAATCATTAAGCTTTTCATCTGGCTTATCTTTCTTTTGGCGCATTATTAATTCAAAATCATATACATTTTTACGAAATTCTGCGGCATTTAAGTGAAAAAGCATTAATGGGTTTTTGAGCAAACTGATAAATTTGACTTCGGATTTGCAATCCTCGGCAGCTTCTACTATCAGCCTTAGAAAAATTCCTATTGGCGTAAGGTTTAACGGTAAACCGGCAGAATCGTCAATTTTTATATCAAATCGAGTTAATTCGGAAGCAACACGACGCGCCAAATTTCTATCGTAGGTAATAAATGCGGCAGTTTTTTCTGGTTCATTAATGATTTGTCGCATTTTCAATGCCACTGAAAGTGCTTCATCTCGCTGCGTGTGTGTTTCTATCAAACTTATACCTTTTAATGCCTCTTTAATTTCAGAATTTTGAGAAAGTAATCGCCAAGAATCTGATACTTTTGCCGGACGCATTATTTCCGAAATAAACAGCTCTTTTTGAGGATTATTCGGAATTTTGACATCAGCTATTTCATATCTTGAGATATTTAATAACCGCAATAATTCTTTTAGCTCAAACTGCGGATGAGATTCATCAATTGCATCCCAATAGCGTTCATCAGCATTTTTATCTATACCGGCAAAATAGATTTCTCCGTTCGGTAATTTTGAAACAACCCGTAGCATATTAACAATAACCGGAAAACCAGCCGTAATACCGGCAGCAATAATGTGTCTTTCGGGTATTTCTTCTTGCCAGAGCTTTGCTTGTTTATACAGCAATTCTCTTTTAAATTCGCACATATCAACGGCTTGACGCTCTTCTAATATCTGCGGCCAAAACTGTGTAATGATTTTTAATAATTGCAGGGTTTCTTGCCAGTGTGTTGCGTATTTTTCCGGAACTAATTCCTGCAATTTATCGAAAGAAAGCTCCAGATTACATGCACTATCTATCAGGCCTGCCAAGTCAATGGCCAAATTTATTGCTTGCGCAAATGAAATTTGTTTCAAGCCAAAATCATTGGGCTTAGAAGCAATCATACGCGCAAATAGAAATAATCTTTCTTCTTTAGATATGACCGCTTTTTTATCTAATGTCATGCCAGCCCAATCAAATGAGCTGAAAAACAGTTCATCATCGTCAACTTCTGCTATGGGAGCAATCTGTGGTAAGATTGCCGGTTTAAGCCCTTGTTGGCGCAAAAATGCAGCTGTTAAAGATTGGCAAGAACGTCGGTTAGGTACCAAAAATAGCGTGTGCGCCAGTTCAAAAGGTGCTTCTTTATATTTATTAAGATAGATTTCGGCTAATGTGTCCCAAAATGAGCAACTAAGCGGAATATTAAATATGTTTTTTAAGTGCGTCATCAAATATTTTCTTGATTAGAAAGGTAGGCAATAAGTTTTTGCAAAGCACGTCCACGGTGCGAAATTTTATTCTTTTCCGCACTGTCAAACTCTGCAAATGAGCAATTAAAACCGGTCGGAATAAAAATAGGATCATAGCCGAAACCTGAAGTTCCGCTTTTTTGGGTAGCGATACTTCCATCTACACGCCCTTCAAAAGCTTTATACTGACCATTCGGATGTGCTAAAACAATAACACAGGAAAAATGTGCGGCGCGGTTATTGGATTTTGTTTCGGTTAATTCATTTAATAATTTATCCATTCCTTTATCAAAATCTCTGTTAGGCGCGTATCTGGCCGTATATACTCCCGGTCTTCCATTCATTGCATCTACGCATAAGCCGGAATCATCAGCAATACAAGGAATATTTTTTTCTTTAGCAGCGGCTAATGCCTTAATATAAGCATTTTCTTCAAAAGTCTTACCGGTTTCTTCTACATCCGGCAAATCCAGATCATTACCCGATAAAACTTTAATCCCCAACGGAGAAAGCATATCTCTGATTTCTGATATTTTGCCTATATTATGGCTGGCGAAGATAAGTTCTTTATATTTTTGCATGGCTAATCGCCTCCTTTTGCGCTGATATAAGTTGCTGAATACCTTTATAGGCATAGTTATAGAGAATATCATATTCTTCTTTGGTAAATGGTTCACCTTCGGCTGTGCCCTGAATTTCAATAATTTTCCCGCTTTCAGTTAAAACAAAATTAGCATCAACATCAGCTGCCGAATCTTCACTATATTCCAAATCCAATAAAGCTTCTCCATTACAAATACCGGCAGAGATTGCGGCAATCGGCTCACGAATAGGATTAACGGTAATTTTTTGTTCTTTGAGCAACTTTTCTATGGCAATGGACAGAGCAACAAAACTGCCGGTAATAGAAGCTGTTCTTGTTCCGCCATCTGCTTGAATAACATCACAGTCAATGGTAATGGTATACCCTTTTAGCAAATTTAAATCGACCGCCGCACGCAGTGCCCTACCGATAAGACGTTGTATTTCGTGTGTACGACCTCCTGCTCCCTTTGTTTCGCGATTATTTCTAGTTGCGGTAGAGCGTGGAAGCAGAGAATATTCTGCGGTTATCCAGCCTTTTTCTTCGGTTTTAAACCAGCTTGGCAATTTATTTTCAACACTTGCCGTACAAATCACGTGCGTATTGCCGCATTTTATCAGGCAAGAGCCTTCCGCATACAAGTTAAAATCCGGAATAATTTCAACTTTTCTTAATTCATCTGCTTGACGATTATTTGTTCTCATATTTATGCTCACTTTCATATTGTTGAATAGCGTTTAGGACTCTTAAAACAGTGCTTTCCACTGCTTCGTTTTTTGTTTCTACCATAATATCTGCTTGGCTGTAGTAGGGATATTCATTATCAATATATGTCTGCAATTTGCTTTTGATTTTCGAATCGCTACATTGCAGGAAAGGGCGTCTTTTCCTGCCGGTCGTACGTTTATATAACACGTCTATATCGGCCTTAAGCCATATTGTTAAAGCATTTTTTTTCGCCAGTACTCGGGTTTGTTCTGCCACAAAAGCGCCACCGCCGGAGGCTAATACACAAGGGCTACCGGTGAGCAACCTTTTCATAATGCGCTCCTCACCGGCACGATATTCTTCCCCGCCAAAGCACTTAAAAACATCTATCACAGAAAGTCCGGCGGCTTTTTCTATTTCCTGGTCGCCATCTACAAACGGCAGAGAAAGCTTTTTGGCCAGTCTTTTACCAACGCTGGTTTTTCCGCTACCGATGAGCCCGACTAATAAAATGATTTTATTGATTTGCTCCATTTTTCTTACCATATCCTTTTTTGATAAGGAATAGTAGCCAACCGCTCTTGAAAAATCAAGCTAAAGTTTTTGGTTTAAGGACCCAAATGATAAGTATCATGATAATCTGGGCATCGACTATCCACAGATATATTGAACAGTGTTCTTTCTCCATAATAATCATCAGCAGCGAAACCGTAAGAATAATTGTCCATAGGTAAAGGAACTTTTCCAATTTGATATCCTCTCTGCTTAATTATCAATTCACTTAAACAACCATAGCAACCGGAATCTCTTGAAATATAAGGAACTACACCGCTTGTGGGAACTTCTACAGGATATGAAATCTTCCATTGACATTTTTTATCACCAAAATAACTCATACTACCATTTACATATACATCAAAATGTTGTCCATTCTGCACTTCCATAAAAATCTTTTGTGTTCCATAAGGAAGATCGGTTGCACAGGAAGGACCAGTAATATATCCGTGTAGATTGTTGTTGCCATCCCATTCTCTATTGCAATCATAAAGATAGATATCTGTTTCCCAGCAGCCAGCCTTACATTGTTGACCGTCATTTGTTTCGAAGTCAATACAATTGTTTTTATAATATTCTCCATTATAATCTGTGCAATCATTTTTAACTTCTATATCATAAATAGCATTTTGGTATGTAACAGTTTCAGGAATGACCAATGAAGCTAAAAGCTTTTTACTTAAATCTATTACACATTCAGCTTTGTCATATGGAGAATAATCTTGTTCATCACACGTATAATCTTCAGTTTGAATAGGTAAATAATTTGAACCTACATCTTGCAAATCAATTTGAACATTTTGCTCATCTGAGTATATATCTATTTCATCCTTGCGTGTTCCTTGTGTAGATGTTGGGACAGTCATTGGTATAGTTATCTCATTAATAAAAGCATCAGTATTCGATACACTAAAACCTAGATACCAGCCATATCGCCCTTCATCATAACTTACAAAAGGATGCATGGTTATTCTATAAGCATCAAGATTTGTACATTTATAACAGCTTAATGAAGTTCCCGGAGGGGTTTGGTTTGCTGTACAAGACATTCCTGATTGATTTGTTGTATAATAACCTTCGTAATCCTCGCATTTTTCATTATCAATTACAAATCTGAAGTGATATCCTTCGGGTTCACCACGATCCTCATATTGCGGTTCATATTCATCTTCATCATCTGTGATATCAACTGTGGGCATGACTTGTCTATTATAACTTGACCACTGTTCATCTATTTTTAGGAGTGTACCATCCTCTCCATAAATTTTAATATATGAAGCAACATCTACATCATTATTACCATCCGGACCTGGATCTCTGGCTCCATACTCGCGAATACAATTTACTATCTGATGCGTGTTCGGACCAGTCGGAACTGACTTTTTTTGTGTTATTGTTTGGGAATAAACTGTCCAGTTATCCGCATTATTAGGAATTACTATATCATCTAGAGAAGAGTAAACTTCACATTCACCACATGTAGCCGGAGATATACTACACGGATGCGTAATTTTCATGCTCAAAGGAGCTTCCTCATTTGTAGAATCGTCAATAATATGTGCGGATATAGAATATGATGTAGTTGTTCTAGGACAATATCCAGCGCCATTATTACCAGTCGTGTAATTACAATATGCATAGTTATCAGTAGTCGTTGTCTTTTTATACTTCAAGTGAACTGTGTAGTAGTATTCATCAATATCATCCGGCTGCTTGACTATAATTTCGCAACCAGGGTCGTTTCTAAAGACCATAACACCATATGAATTATAAGCTGACATGACATTCTTTGGTTGGTGTATGCTACTGTAACCCGGGTTTGATTTATCATTAAGGCCGATTGTGTACTCATTATCTGTAGAATATGTACCACCCCATACACTACGAGAAGTTTCTGAATCTACCCAATCAAAACACCTTTGATCATACATCTCACTTTCTATGTCATTTTGACACTGTGCATACCCACTTCCTTCCGTATCATCATCATTGTCGTAGAAACTTGGATTCTTTTCTGTACCAGCAGCATCAAATGATATCAATGGAGAATACCATATTCCTGTTCCAAAAGATCCTGGGGTTACTGTAGTTGTGCCGGCGTATGCTAATCCTCCGCCACCAGGAACAAGTCCATTACCACCTCCCGGATATGTAACATCGATGACTGGTAATGTCCCTGTAAGAGCTTCACCATAAAATGCGATATCAAGACCTCCCTCGGTATAGTAACTCAAGGTTCCCATTAACGAATCTTCATAAGTTTCAGTTTCTGGGATTCTTCCAGAACGGGTTACTGAATAACTTATACTACCACCATTATATGAATCTGGATTTGCTCTGATGGTGAAATAACATGGTTCATCTTCTCTACAATTGTTGTAACAAGTCATACCATTCGACATTACATGTTCATCACAGACTTTACCACTTGGAATGGAGTCATAGTAATCATCTCCGTAGGCCTTACATGAGGCTACACACTCATTGTAACACTTTGTACCATCCGGCATTGTTTTTTCATCACATTTCATACCACTTGGAACGGAGTCATAGTAATCGTCACCGAAGACCTTACATGGTGTATTTTCTAACGTATCATTCAAGACGATAGCGACGCCGGTACCACTCGGGTTAGTCGGTGTTGTACCATAACCACCAACAGTACGAGTTACTTGAATCATTTGGTTAATATCACCCGCAGGATAGAGCCATTGATGACCGGTTGCTGCTATGAAAGATATCTTATTCGGAATTACTGTTTGATCATAGAGGTATAAGCTCTTCTTATGTTCTGTTGTATAGTTTGATCCAGATACACCCGCACCACCCGGTGTGCAAATGTTTGAGCTCTCGGTATATGATGTAAAGCCAATGCCGAAATTATAGTTGCCAGATGAGGAATCGTTAATTTTAGCAAATACAAAGTCTGTTTGACAGGTAAAGTTATTACTTAACTCACCAACGTTGAATCTGGTAGATACATCTTCTGTTCCACGATAGAGTTTAATAGAATCTGCGGTGAAGTAATACTTGCTATCACTCCAATTGTAACTCTTATGATAATCAATCATAATATGCGTCGGCCATTTTGGTTTTTCACAGAGAACACCCGCTTTTTCCTGTGCTATCCTGTCTGTGGTAGGTGTTGCTTCCATATGCAATGGGTCTTGTTCGTGTGCATAATCAACCGTTATCCTGTTATAACCATTTGTTCTATCGCTTGCTTTCGGGCTTTCAAAGGTAATTTGCTTACAAGAAGGTTTATAACATCCGGCAGTTGCAGAGCTCTTACTTACGACAGTTCCACTGGTTGTCCGGTAAGTATAAATATTCTCATCAAATTGTGTGGCTGGATCACTGTAATAAACGCCACCATTCAGACAGTTGTTTGTACTATTTCTGAAAGCAAAGGCAAAGTTTGATGCATAACCGGTACTGTAACTTCCTGTTGTATCACCATTAGCCCACATTGATGGAGTGATAGTTACGTTATATCTGCGTTTTTTGTTGTCATCTACGCTAGAATTATAGTCATTACTTCCTGAGTCTGATATCTTACTGTCAACAATCTTCATATCAATTACGTCTGACAGATACAATCCATGTCCATACGAATCTGAATTGCCAACATAAGAACGTTTTTTAGTACAATTGTACTTTGTCGTATTTGTACATGAATCAAACAGACTACATTTATCACCAGAGTCGTAAGATTGTGAAATATCACCATATTTACACTCATTGTTTTGTAGCACTGTCCTTAAATATGTTGTTCTATATGAAGTATCAGTACCATATTGTGGTGTATATTCTTCTCTTACTTTTACACCTATATGATGAGCATGACCATCAATCGAGGCTTGACCAGTTTCCGAATCCCAAGTTATTACTGGACAGGCAAAACCCCACTCTCCGATAATCATATCGCGGTCAGGTGCTCCGTTTACCTCTTTTGATCTAGTTGTAAATCTCTCCGTTACATCGGTTACTCCACGGTAGAATTTAATATTTTGAATTGTATAGCATTCATCGTCACCGGAACTACTTGTTGTGTATGTATATACTACGTGAGTCGGCCATTTTGGTGTATAGCATCTTAGTACTTTTCCACCGACTTTATGCTTACCATCGTATGGATCTTTTGTGGACTTTCTCAAACTCCAGTTATTACCATAACCATCATAGCCATCCGGATCTGCTTCTTTTACAGCACTTTTAGTAACTTTTGCTTCTACAGGTAATCCGTAAGGTGCATCAAAAACAACACTTGCACAACCTGTTGCTTTGTAACAACTAGAACCACTCTGATCTTGGCGTTCATATTCATAAATCTTACTATCTAATTGTTTTTCCGGATCATCATAGTAGAAGTATCCATTGCCGCAATTATTTGGTTTCGCATGGTAACAAGTATGCTTACCAAGAGTTTCTGTGGTGTTACCATTATCACCGGAATGGAAGGCGTATGAACGTCTACTTGTTACAGCAACAGTGTCACTGGAGCCGGTAGCCTCAGGTGTTGCATACCAACCATTGTCATTATTGCAGGAGCACTTTGCTTTACATGTGCATGTACCACTCTGGCAAACCTGACTGACACTATAAGACGCGCCGACACATGTTACGTTACCAGTGCTCTCTTCAAAGATATCTCCGTATGCTCCGGTCGGAAGATTGTATTTATCCGGATTACTTGTTATATCATCTAAATCATCACTGGATACATTGCTGTTGCTTAGCGGCTCATTTATAGCAGTTGCAAATGATCCCTTGTCTCCGTTACAACCCGTGATGGCATAAGCATCATAACCACGACATGTATGAGCTGTTGTATCCCAGGTGAAGTATTGACCATTTTCTACACCATCGCCGGTGGAATCTCTTGCAATACATTTTTGGCGATTATTTAAATTACATCTCTTGCAGTCTACTTTACCAGCACATGTTGAGGAAATTGTATCGCCAAATGTGAAATATTTACCCCATTCATCGTAAACATCTGACGTTCTATAATAGCCATTAGCAGTTTTACATCCGGTCACTTTGTAGGCATTTTCTGCAAAGCAGCTTGTACCAGCATCTAAGATAGTTTCTCTTACGCTTGATGTTGTAAATATACTCGTATCCGGCTCAGCGCCACATATCGCACTTACATTAACCGTACAAAGTAATCCTGCTGCAGATACTGTATCGGTGTGATAATACTCACTATTACTACCATATTTACAACTACTCGGATAGTAACATATTTTTTCATCTGTAGTTTTTTCAGTTGTTGTTCCAACATTAGCCCAGCATGGCGCAGAAGCTTCCGTTGCATATTGACATTCTGTAGCTGCATAACATCTTACAGCATTATGTTGGCAGTTATTATCTTTAGAAATATATTTAGATGAACTAGAATACTTAAAGTAATTTGTATTCTTAGGATAATGGTAACCCTTTTGTGTATTACAACTTGTGGCCCAGGTTGCTGTTATGCGCGTGTTTTCATTACAAGTTTGGCTAATATCTGAGCAATCTTTATCACCATCGCCGCCCCAGGCATATGTAAAGTCAGTATTGAAATATGTTGTATTTGCACTACACCTTGCTTCGTATGCTTTGTAGCAACTTACAGTACTATTACATTTATCCGTAGGAACATTTTGATTTTTAAAGTATGTTTCATTAGCTTTGCCACTCTCATTGTACCATCTATTACTATTCTGGCAGCTATTTGGTTTGTGAGCAGTTATAGTATCTTTGGTACAAGTTGAATCTCTATTATATCCACCAGCTATAGTAATTGGTGCATAGCTAAAGACTGTTTCATTGAATTGATCATAATCAACACCGCAACCTTGCTCATATCTATAGCAGGCTTCTTGGTTACCACATTGAGTTATATTATATGGCGTGCCATATCTAAAGTATGATGTTGCTGTATATGACGGATTTGATGTTGATACGCTTGTTATATCATCTTCGTTATACCAATTGTATGAAGAATTACATCCGGTAGGTTTATAACCTTTGTAGGTTGTTACCGATGATGCACATGGCTTATCTTCAATGTCGCTGGCGCCTTTTGCGGTTGCAGAAGTATAGTTGTATATACATCTTTGTGCGTCTGTCGGTTCAATTGAACAACTATCAGATTTGTACCCTGTGGCGGCATAACAGGTCCTGCTTTGTTTTGTGCTATCTTGTTGTTTTACTGTTACACTTGTTGCCTCAAAATAACTTGTATCAACTGAGTCTTGCCAACCATAATAGCTATCACAGCCGGTTGCAACAAAGGCAAAAAGTTCTTGTCCATCAGATGCCATTGTTTCAGTGCTTAGTGATGCTTCTCTGTCTTCAATTTTCAGAACAGATTTATCAATTGATACACCACCAATAGTTGCAAAGGTTGTATGACTGCCGGACCTGTTAAATGCGCATGCTGCTTTTTCACCCACACCGGTAAATGTCGGCTTATAGTTACTTGCAGCAAAATCACAACTCTTACCACATTGGCTCTTTGATTCTATTATAAAGTAGCGATTATCAATATTATTACTTTCCTCCGTACAAGCTGTTGATTTATAACATGTTAATGACTTACTATTGTCTGGATATGGGCAAGCATATGTTTTATGTTCGGTAACAAATATACTTGTATGCGGTACATAATTACACGTTGGAGATACACATACCTTATTTAAACATTTATTTTTATCCAATGCATAGCATTTCATGTAATTTCCGCATCTTGATTCATCATCTTCTTGAATATAGAAGAATTGTGTATTTGGTTTATTTTTGTACCAACCATTTTTCGTTGTACATCCCATTGGCCAGTAACTATTTAATTCGCATCCACCGGTACCGATTGTGGAATGATTAGTACTGAATCTAGAGGTGTCTATGTACGCTATCTCAGGATCCTTATCTGCATCAGCTATATTATCTATTAAGCACTTCGGTTTAATGGCTTCCAAGAGTGAATTATAGCATTTGACATCACCTTCAGTTTTATCACTATATTCAACTTTTCTACCGCAGTTACTCTTGGTATAATCTATTTTACTTATATTATTTTCATCGTCATTGTATTCTGACGATAAAGTCTTATAGCCATCTGCAACTGTTGTAAAGTAATTAAAGTATGTCGGGTTCCATCCATTTTCATTATCTGTCGGACCGAACCAACAATTTTCATGGTTACATCCCTTTGCATAGTAAGCTTTTATTGGATGACCGCAAACACTACCCCCTCCTATATATGGTTGAGTATGAGACAATGTTTCACCAGCAATAGCTGTCGTAAATACTGATGTATCAGCATTACATCTTGGAGATTCCGCATACGGACAACTTCTTGTTTCGGCAGTACTTATATATCTTGCTTTCTCTTTAACTAAAAATGCTTTGGTATTAATACTATACGGATTAATATATATGTTTGTATCTGATGTTAATACATAAGACGTAGTTATATTGGCATAGTTAGCGCTATTGTAGATATCTATTGCTTCATAACTATTTTTTATATCTGTATAAGTTGAAGTTGTATATACATAATTACTATAAGCACATGGCGTTGCGGAGTTAACATACGAGCAACTCAGTGGATTTTGCGGGTCAGCCGCGAATTTATTGAAGAAGCACTCTATCTGCTGTGTCGCTACGCCACTCTTATTGCTGTCACCGCTTATCGCACAAGCTGTTGCTTGATAACAGGTAAGATTCCTACTTGTCTTTCCACAGTTATCTGCTTTAGGTAGTGTCACAGTGCGTGTTAGGAAGTAATCTCCACTTGGTTGGCTATAATACCAACCTTTTGCTTGGTTACAGCCATTCCAACTAGCTTCACTTCCATGCGTTTTAGACGTATCTGCATATGTAGCACTAATATTGCTTGTTGGTAAATTCTCCTTGCCACCACGAATGGATACTGTTGTAATGTCAAATGCATCAGCACCTGTTACTTTTCCTCCTGAGGTTGGTGTAAATTCATTCGTACTAACTGTGCACTTCGGCGTAATTGCGTGATGACACTTTACATCGAAACAATTGCTAGAAGCATTACCTTTACCAGATGTAGATGTATATTTCCAATTAAAGAACTCTGTATTGGACGATGCATTATACCAACCATAATCAGCGTTACATCCATTCGGATATGTAGCTGTTAGTATATTTTTATCTGTTTCTCCTTCTCCACCTCTTTCTCGATAGGTTGTATCAGTATATCCTGTAACTGTATACGCTGTCTTCGTATATGAAATTTCACTATATGTAGAGGTATATGATGTTGTTGAGTATTCTGTATATGTGAAGATTTGGTAATTTAAGCCTTCATCTGTGCCGCCATGGGTTCCATCCACATATGTCTTATTACCAAAGTGCTCGGCATCATTCTTCCAGAGTGGCTTTGTATATTTATAACATGTTACAATATCTATGTTTTCACCTCTTATTCGGCAATCATCATCTGTTCCAGGATCTCTTTTAGACGTCGCATCAAAGTAGCAGTTTGTTAATTTATTTGAATTAGTTGACCAATAATTATTTTCATTACAACCTATCGGATAATATGATAATATTTCCGTACCACTGGTTGTTATGGTTTCACCTTTTTCATTCTTTGTTACACCACCCTTTGTTATTCTTATAGAGCTTGCATCATAGATAAATACATTGGTATTAATATCTGCTGTGGTGAAGTTTGATTTGGAAACAAATTCACAAGTTTGCTCATTAATCGTTTCCGAACTTCTTTCAAAGAAGCAAGTGCTTGGATCTTCTACACTCGGAATAACACACGGATCATCTCCTTTTGGTGCATAACATGTCTTACTATTACATACAGATGATGCAACGTTAAAGTATGCTGTATATGGTGAAAAATCAGCAATTACCGAACAAGCATCGCAACGATAGCAAGTTGTAGTTGTACCGGAAGATAATGATTGTGTTACGACAAAGTATGAAGTGTTCGGTTTAACGCTGTATGCACCGGCGGCATAGTTACAATCTTCACCGCGATAGCATTGTGATTGAGATTTTTCATCCATACTTGTGGTAAAGAATGATGTATTCGGACTTGATGAGTATGCACCGCCTGTAATGTTGCAAGCTTCTGCGCGATAACAGATTTTACCGGTTGATTCTGATTTAATTGTGACAAAGTAATTTGTATCCGGCTCATCTAAATATGCGTAAATATTACATCCTTTGCCACGGTAACATTCTGAACCAGAGGCAAGTGACTTGACGATTAAGAAGAATGATGTATTTGGAGCTGATGAATATGCACCTTTGTCCCATGCACAGTGTTCACCACGATAACATGTCGTATGTGAAGGACTTTCACTGGATATCGTATAGAAGTAATCAGCATTTGGTACAACAGAATATGCACCTTTGTTTTTATTACATCTATCACCACGGTAACATTTTGTACCGGTTGCTGACGATTGAATCATTATAAAGTAACTGGTGTTAATCTTAACATCTTTATCTGCACCTATTACTGCACCGGCAGGTGTGTTACATATAGCACTTGTGTCATCATAACGGTAGCAATCAGAACCTGCTGACGTCTTTTTATTTGGCTCAATAAAGAATGATGTATTTGGTCTGGAGCTATATGAACCGGTTAATTTATTACATGCTTCAGCACGATAACATGTTACACCGGTTGCGGTTGATTCTATAACCTTGAAGTATTCTACATCGGGCTTTGCATCTGCAAAATATGAATATGCTTCAGCACGGCAACCACCACCACGGTAACATTGCGAACTTGTACGCTCCTGCATTGAAGTGTAGAAAAATGAGGTGTTCGGACTTGAAGAGTATGCACCTACACCTAATGCACATTCTTGAGCACGATAACAGGTTACACCGGTTGATTCAGATTCAATTCTTATAAAGTAATTTTCATCAACATTTGTAGCACTTTCGTATACACCGGCTGCTGTACGACAACCTTCACCGCGATAGCATTGGGAAGTTGAACGCTCCTGCATTGAAGTATTAAAGAATGATGTGTTCGGACTTGAAGAGTATGCACCTACACCTAATGCACATTCTTGAGCACGATAACAGGTTGTACCGGTTGATTCAGATTCAATTCTTATAAAGTAATTTTCATCAACATTTGTAGCACTTTCGTATACACCGGCTACCTTATTACAACCTTCACCACGGTAACATTCTGAACCGGAAGCAAGTGACTTGACGATTAAGAAGAATGATGTATTTGGAGTTGATGAATATGCACCTTTGTCCCATGCACAGTGTTCACCACGATAACATACTGTATGTGAAGGACTTTCACTGGATATCGTATAGAAGTAATCAGCATTTGGTACAACAGAATATGCACCTTTGTTTTTGTTACATCTATCACCACGGTAACATTTTGTACCGGAAGCTGATGATTGAATCATTACAAAGTAACTGGTGTTAATCTTAACATCTTTCTCTGTACCCTCTACTGCACCGGCAGGTGTGTTACATAATGCACCATATTTGCTTGTATCATAACGATAACAATCTGAACCTGCTGATGTTGATTTATCAGCTTCTATAAAGAATGAAGTATTAGGTCTTGAGCTATATGAACCTGCCGCTTTATGACATTCTTCTGCACGATAGCAAGTTGTACCGGTTGCTGCAGATTCTATAACTTTGAAATATGATGTATTCGGTTTATCATCTATCAGATATGCAAATGCTGCAGTATTACATGGTTGTCCTGAATTGATACGATAACAATCTGAACCTGATGCTATACTCTTATAAGGATCAAAGAAGAATGATGTATTCGGAGCTGATGAATATGCACCTTCACCTAATGCACAATTTTGAGCACGATAACATTTTGAACCGGTAGCGTAAGAAGTTATTACCTTGAAGTAATCTTCGTTCGGTTTATCAGTATATGCACCAGCTGCGCCGTGATATGATGTCGCACGATAAGCAGTAGAACCGGAAGCTTCAGAACTAATCGTCAAGAAGAATGATGTATTCGGACTATCTCCGTATGCACCAGTGGCCGCATGTGCTTTCTCACCACGATATGATATAGAACCGGAAGCTTCAGACAGAATAGTTGTAAAGAATGATGTATTTGGACTTGAACTATATGCACCAGCTTCAGTATGCGAATTTTGACCACGATATGCTGTTGAACCGGAAGCTAAAGATTTAATTACAAAGAAGAATGAGGTGTTTGGACTAGATGTATAAGCACCGGCTAAAATGTGGGCATCCGTTGCACGATAGGCTGTGGAACCGGAGGCTAAAGAACCACCCATTGCAAAGAATGATGTATTTGGACTTGAACTATAGGCACCCGGAGCATAACTCTCTGCACGATAAACCGTCGATCCGGAAGCTTCTGAAGTAATTGTGATAAAGAATAATGTGTTTGGTGATGAAGTGTACGCACCTGCCTCAATTCTAAATCCATCAGCACGATAAGCAGTTGAACCTGAGGCTTCTGATGTTATTGTTGTGAAGAATGAAGTATTTGGTTCGGAGCTGTATGCACCGGCTTTTGTATGTGAATTCTGTCCACGATATGAGGTTGATCCTGAAGCCAGTGATTTAATTACCTCAAAGAATGATGTATTTGGAGCAGAGCTGTAAGCACCGACTTTTGGACGGTATCCGTCAGCACGATAAGCAGTTGAACCTGAGGCTTCTGATGTTATTGTTGTGAAGAATGAAGTATTAGGAGTTGAACTATATGCACCGGCTTTTGTATGTGAATTCTGTCCACGATATGAGGTTGATCCTGAAGCCAGTGATTTAATTACCTCAAAGAATGAAGTGTTAGGACTATCAGAATATGAACCAGCTAAAGTATGTATATTATCGGCACGATATGATGTTGAACCTGATGCTTCTGATGTTATAACAGAGAAGAATGAAGTGTTTGGAGATGTAACATAGGCACCAGCTTCATCATTAATTTTATCTCCACGATATGATATCGAACCAGATGCTAGAGATCTTACGAAACTAAAGAATGAAGTATTCGGAGCAGAACTGTATGCACCGGCGGCAAGATGCGACTCTTGACCACGATAGGATGTTGAACCTGAAGCTAAAGATTTAATTACTTCAAAGAATGAAGTATTCGGTGCTGAGCTGTATGCACCGGCTTTTGTATGCGATTCCTGGCCACGATAGGCTGTTGAACCTGATGCGGAAGAACTTATAACAAAGAAGAATGAGGTATTCGGACTTGATGTATATACACCTGCTAATAAATTTAATCCTTTTCCACGGTAGGCTATTGAACCGGATGCTAAAGACTTGTCTACGGCAAAGAAGGATGTATTCGGCTCTGATGTATAAGCACCTACCGCATCTTCAGCTAATCCATCAGCTCGATAGGATATTGAACCGGATGCTGATGATGTTACAACATTAAAGAACAGTGTGTTCGGGCTGGAGCTATAGGCGCCGGCGGCAAGATGAGATTCTTGACCACGATAAGCCTCGGAACCAGAAGCAAGCGAATAAATTGTTATAAAGAATGATGTGTTCGGAGCAGAACTATATGCACCGCATTGATCACATCTACTTTCTGCACGATAAGCTGTTGATCCAGAAGCCGAAGAGCTTATTGTAATGAAGAACAACGTATTCGGGCTTTCTGAATATGCACCAGCATTTGTCCTTACATCATCAGCACGATAAGCAGTTGAACCTGAGGCCTCAGAACTTATTGTGGTAAAGAATGATGTATTCGGAGAAGAGCTATATGCACCGGCTTTGGCATGTGAATTCTGGCCACGATATGATGTTGAACCAGATGCCAGTGATTTAATTACATCAAAGAACGATGTATTAGGAGTTGAACTATATGCACCGGCCTTTGTATGTGAATTCTGACCACGATAAGATGTCGAACCAGAAGCAAATGATTTAATTACCTCAAAGAATGAAGTGTTAGGACTATCAGAATATGAACCAGCTGAAGCATGTATATCATCAGCACGATATGATGTTGAACCAGATGCTTCAGATGTTATAACTGAGAAGAATGATGTATTTGGAGATGTAACATAGGCTCCAGCTTCATCATTAATTTTATCTCCACGATATGATATTGAACCGGATGCTAAAGATCTCACGAAACTAAAGAATGAAGTATTTGGAGCAGAACTGTACGCGCCAGCAGCAAGATGCGACTCTTGACCACGATAGGCAGTAGAACCAGATGCTTCTGATGTTAATATCTTAAAGAATGAGGTGTTTGGCGTTGATGTATAAGCACCAGCATCAAGATTAACTTGATCGCCACGATAAGAAATTGAACCAGATGCTTCAGAGCTTAAAATTGCAAAGAATGAAGTATTCGGAGCAGAACTATAGGCACCGGCAGCAAGATGTGATTCTTCACCACGATACGACGTAGAACCTGATGCTTCTGATGTTAACACTTTAAAGAATGAGGTGTTCGGCGTTGATGTATAAGCACCAGCATCAAGATTAACTTGATCACCACGATATGATATCGAACCGGATGCTTCAGAACTTAAAATTGTAAAGAATGAAGTATTCGGAGCAGAACTGTATGCACCGGCGGCAAGATGCGATTCTTCACCACGATAAGATGTAGAACCTGATGCAGATGAATTTATAACCTTAAAGAATGATGTGTTCGGACTGGAAGTATATGCACCAACTGCCACATGTGTTTCTTCTGCTCTGTAGGCGGTAGAACCTGATGCCTCTGAAGTAATTACTTTGAAGAATGAGGTGTTTGGCGTTGAACTATATGTACCACTTTCTATATTAATTTTGTCTCCACGATAAGAGATTGAACCCGATGCTTCTGAACTTACGAAACTAAAGAATGAGGTATTTGGCGCAGAACTATATGCACCAGCAGCAAGATGTGATTCTTCACCACGATACGACGTAGAACCTGATGCTTCTGATGTTAACACTTTAAAGAATGAGGTGTTCGGTGTTGATGTATAAGCACCAGCATCAAGATTAACTTGATCACCACGATACGACGTAGAACCAGACGCTTCAGAGCTTACAATTGCAAAGAATGAAGTATTCGGAGCAGAACTGTATGCGCCACCTGCAAAATTACATTCGCCTGCACGATAACAGGTTGAGTCACTTACGGCATTTATTGAGGTTATTGTTGAGAAGAAAGATGTATTTGGTATAGAACTATATGCACCAGCTTCAAAACGACATGAAATAGACCGATAACAGGTTGAACCAGATGCCTGTGAATTAACAAAGATAAAGAAGCTTGTTTCTGCTACTGCATTTGCCGTCTCAGAACATTCTTGTCCACGGTAACAATCTGAACCAGACCCAATTGATTGCAGAGGGATGAAAAATACGGTATTTGGAGTAGAACTATACGCACCACCTTCAAATGTACAATTTTGACCACGATAACAAGTTGATCCTGATGCTAATGAGTTAATTGCCTTAAAGAACGATGTGTTCGGTGTAGAACTGTATGCACCGGCTTCAAAATTGCAAGAATCTGCACGATAACACATTGATCCTGATGCAGAAGATTGAGCTACTTTAAAGAACGATGTATTCGGGCTGGAAGTATATGCACCGCGACTTTCTGAACAATCTTGCCCACGATAACAGGTTGATCCTGATGCTAATGATTCTATTACAGAGAAGAACGAGGTATTCGGACTGGATGTATATGCACCGGTCTCTAACCCTTCACAATATGCACCACGGTAGCATATGGAACCAGATGATCCTGAAAATACCGTAACAAAGAAGAAAGTATTTGGCATGGATGAATATGCACCAGCCTCAATATGGCAATTTTCAGAACGATAGGATGTAGAACCGGATGCTTCTGATGTTATATTCATAAAGAATGAAGTATTTGGTTCTGAGCTATATGCACCAGCTGCTTCATGTATATTTTGACCACGATAAGATGTCGAACCAGATGCTAATGATTTAACAACCTCAAAGAACGATGTATTCGGGGTAGAACTATATGCACCGATAGCTATGTGTCCTTGTTCAGCACGATAAGCAGTAGAACCTGATGCTTCTGATGTTATGGTTAAGAAGAATGAAGTATTTGGCGTAGAACTATATGCACCGGCTGCTATATGCCCTTGTTCTGCACGATATGATGTGGAACCTGATGCCTCTGATGTTATAGTTAAGAAGAATGAGGTATTTGGTGTGGAACTATATGCACCGCAATCTTCACAAAATTTTTCGGCACGATAGGCAGTAGAACCGGATGCTTCTGACGTTATAGTTGTGAAGAACGAAGTATTTGGTGTAGAGCTATATGCACCGGCTGCTATATGCCCTTGTTCTGCACGATATGATGTGGAACCTGATGCCTCTGATGTTATAGTTAAGAA
>Ga0310694_10001530_pt1 | contig 26018 bp, 27 predicted proteins | sample 174DNAGHGhighgp2_FD_203884 | JGI IMG/M metagenome (GOLD analysis project Ga0310694, IMG submission 203884) | Sheep rumen microbial communities from Palmerston North, Manawatu-Wanganui, New Zealand - 1742 DNA GHGhigh gp2 (v2) (version 2) | ecosystem: Host-associated > Mammals > Digestive system...
CTACAGCTACGAGATGGGACGCATCACCGAGACACAACAGCTGATTATTGCTTCCGCGCCGGTTCAGTTGGGCGTATTCATAGGCGACTTCAGCATGTTCATCGGTGCCCGTTTCGGCGTACCCGTTCACGGATGTTACTGGCAGCGCGTGAAAGATGCCGATGTGACGTTGCGTTATCCCAATGTGTGGGGTGGTGAAGACATCGTAATCGGCAAGAACACACAAGGCGAGCTCGATCCGAATACAGGTGAATATACACCTTATGAGTTTATCGAGAGTTTGCAGGCAGGCGTGTTGCACAAAACAGTAAACGGTATCAAGCCTTTGACGAATGGTCAGTATGCGCAGTATAACTATCATATAACTGCGATGCTCGACCTGAACTACAGCTTCAAGGTAGGTGACAATACCGATTTTGCTATCGGTGCGTATCTGGAGTATGACCCAATAGGTTTCACTCCGAAAGTAACGGACAACACTTCGCTCATGGAGTGGCGTTACACGGTAGATGACCGCTCCAATACGCCTATCTTCCGCCGCGAGTACAGTTCGGTGCTGCAAGCCAATCGTGCAGACGGTATATCCATGCGCCATGAGGGCGAGTTGGGCGATACGCCGGTTGTTAGGAAGTATCACCGCGCAAGTGTAGGTCTGCGCCTGAGCGTGAGCCTGTGGAGTGTACCATTGGATTTTGGCAAGAACTACAGAAAGCAGCAATTGTACAAAGTCTGCATGTGCGACTTCTTCTGATTCCGTATAATCTGTTGGTTGGTAGAACATTATCTGCAAAACACGTAGTAGCCTATGATTCTTATTTTTTCCGCCCCGAGCGGCTCAGGAAAATCCACATTAGTACAGTACCTGCTTGACACGCGTCAAGATATAGAGCTCAGTATTAGTGCTACTACGCGTGCGCCTCGCGGTCAAGAGCAAGACGGTCGCGAATACTACTTTATCACTCCCGAGCGATTCGAGCAACTCATAAAAGAAGATGCGTTTGTGGAGTGGCAGCAAGTGTATAAAGGAACTTATTACGGCACACTCCGTTCGGAGATCGAGCGCATAGAGAACGCCGGTCACCATGTGGTGTTTGATATAGACGTGAAGGGCGGGATCAATGTCAAACGTATGTTCGGCGACCGTGCGCGTGCGATATTTATCTCACCACCCTCGATAGAGGCATTACGCGAACGTCTGACCAAGCGCGGAACAGACTCGCCGGAGAAGATAGAGGAGCGTCTGGCAAAAGCCGAGATAGAGATGGCCGATGCGCCGCTGTTTGACACGATTCTGGTCAACGACGATCTGGCTACTACCAAGAAAGAACTGGACAAAGAACTGGCAAAGTTCTTAGGCTGATACACATGCCGAGGCATGTAAACGAAAGAAAATATGCTGATAGCAATATACGGCGGCTCGTTCAATCCGTTGCATTTCGGTCATACGGGAATGGCGGCGTGGGTGGCGGAGCATACGGCGGTAGATGAGGTTTGGCTGATGGTTACGCCAAACAACCCGCTGAAAGCGAGTGGCATGCTTGCCGACGAACAAGTACGCCTGCAGTCAGCAAGAGAGGAGATACAACGGCTACAAGCCTGCCGTCAATCAAAAGGAATAGCGCATGTGCGCGTGAGTGACTTTGAGTTCGCGCTGCCGCGACCGTCGTACACCGCGAACACGTTGCGCGAACTGGAGAAAGCTTATCCCGAACACCGGTTCGCCCTGCTGATAGGTCAGGACAACTGGAACATCCGCCAACAATGGCGGGAGTGGGAGGCTATACAAGCCCGATACCCGATATATGTTTACCCTCGCGGTAAGGAAGGGATGGAGCAGATAGAACGCGAAACAGAAGGGCTGAACGGGGAGATTCATCTGCTGAAAGATGCGCCGCTGTTCGATATATCCAGCACTCAACTGCGTGAGCAGAACAGAGGTAACAAATAGAAAAACATTAACATAAAAAATAACAATTTAAAATATTTATAGACATGACACGTACAACATTTAACCGTCTTCGTGAAGTTAAGGACAGTCTGCCCCACGGCAGCATGGACAAGATTGCCGCAGAATTAGGCGTCAGCGCCGATGAGGTTCGCGCCTATTTCAACGGAACCGGTTCAGCTGATGCCGGCTATCATATCGAGCCGGGTCCTGACGGAGGCATTGTTATGCTGGGTGACACCCGCATTCTTGAGGTAGCCCTGCGCGTAGCATGGGAGGCCAAAAACAACCTCTAAGACGCAGAGATGATATCCTCACGTCATTATGGGGGATACTTACATCGAGGGCTTACTCTTTCCGTTTTGGCAGGAGTAATGCTCTCTTTGTTTTCGCTTCATAGCCAGGCACAGGATTTTAACTGGTACGCGCGAGCCGAAATAGATGCCAATTATGTGTGGCGCGGTTTGTATAACGGCGGGTTGAGTCTGGTGGCGGAGGCAGAAGTCAGTTACTACGGTTTTTTTGCCAATATGTGGTGGAACGTAGGTGCAACCGACTGGAAGTGGGGTAAGAAAGATGCAGCCGGAAAAGCTGTGACAGGCTTGAATCCGGAGGTAGATATATCCCTTGGCTATCGCTGGCGCGGGTTGTCGGTGCTGTTTATGCACATGTATTATTTCGATCATTATGCCGACGGGCGAATGTCGCGATATTTTGATTGGAATAATTATGCCCCCGGAGGCGGCGGTGTAACTACCGAGTGGCGTATATCCTACCGCATATCGGACAAAGTACCGCTACGCCTGATGTGGTGTACGCGCACCTTCGGGCGCGACGGATATATGCAGAACGGTGAACTCAAACGTGCTTACTCAACGTATATCGAGGCGCGTTACGACCAACCGCTGCCGTACGACATAACCTTGTCAGGCGTGATAGGTTTGACACCGTGGCGGAGTATGTACACAGGGTTCGAAAAGGAGTTTGCCGTGGTTAATCTCTCTGTCGGGCTGAGCAAGTCCTGGCAGATAGCGAAAGGTTATTCGGTGGATATAGGAGGTGTGCTGATGTTCAATCCCAGCAGTATGCAGCCGCTATGGAACATAGTGACAGGAGTGACATTTGATTAGACAAACTGCGATCACTCCCGATAACGGCCCGATAACGGCTTGAAAACGGAACGGAAACGGATCGGGAATGGAACGGAAACGGGGTGAAAAAACTCCGGCAAAAGTGAAAGAAAAAATTTAACAATCATATAACAAATAACAAAAAGTATAACAAATAAAAGAATGAAAAAATTTACATTGATTATGGCGTTGCTTGCCATGTTTGTAGCACCTGAACTTCAAGCTGTGGAATTTGCCTATGATGCAGGTGCCGAGGTTGTATCCGCGTATTTGTGGCGCGGTCAATATAACGGCGGTTTGAGTTTTCAGCCTGATTTGGAGATCGGCTACGACGGCGATTTGACTTCGTTGCGCGTAGGCGTGTGGGGGAGTATTGGTGCTTCAGACTGGAAGTTTGTGAAGGGACTTGCCAAGATGGAGGGATATAATCCGAATACATATTTTGTGCCCGAGATGGATATTATGATCAACTTTAACGTAGGTGGTCTTATTCTCGGTGCTACGCATTACTACTATTTTGGCGGCAGCCCGTTCCTCAACTGGGGTAAGTTTGATCCGGTTGAAGGTTCGGCAGGCACGAGCCAGACAGAGGTGACCGTCGGCTACGACTTCCGCAACAAGTGCGAGTTTCCCTTGACCGTAACCTGGAACACGATGGTTGCAGGTGACGACCTTGTAGAAGACACCAAAAAGAACGACGGCACGTACAAACGCGCGTTCTCAACCTATATCGAGGCCAAGTACGACCAACCGCTTCCGTTCGAGATGACGCTTAGTCTGGCTTTAGGTGTGTCGCCGTGGGCAAGTGATGTGTATGGCAACGAGAAATTTGCTGTAACGAACATCTCAGCCCGTTTGGAGAAAGAGTGGGAGTTTGACGTATGCTCGCTCAACCTGTTTGCGATGGGTTCAATCAATACCGACAAGATTAACAAAACCAATATCTTCGTCTGGGAAGCCGGTGACGACAAGCTGTATCTGCAGAAGCTGAACGGCTGCATCGGTCTGGGAGTTTGGTTCTAATCCTGACTGCTTATGTGGTCTCCCACTCGTAAAGAATTGATCATATCTTCAGTAACTGGCATGGCGATTATAGCTGTGCTGTTACTCGTTCCCGACCAGCCCAAGGCGACGTATCATACTAACCAAGGGCGCGTGTTCGGCACGTATTATGCTATTCAATACGAGTGTGCGAATGACCTGCATGACTCTATCCGCGCCGCATTCGCGGATTTCGACGTCTCGATGAGTATGTTCAATCCCGCATCTACTATCAGCCGGATCAATAGCGGTACGGATAGTGTGGCGGATGCATATTTTGTACAGATGTACCGCACGGCGGAGGATGTACATCGTTTGTCCGGCGGAGCGTTCGACATAACGGTTGCACCATTGGTCAACCTGTGGGGATTCGGGCTGAAGAACCGCGATCATGTCGAACCGCAGCAGGTTGACGAACTGTTGGCTCATGTAGGCATGGAACGTATCAGCCTGCACCCATCGGCAGACGGAAAATCCGCATATCTTCGCAAGTCCGATCCAATGGTTCAGGTGGACGCCGGAGCTATAGCCAAAGGGCAGAGTTGTGACATGATTGCCGATCTGCTGGTGCGCAACGGGTGCGGGAATTATCTGGTGGATATAGGCGGCGAGATTGTAGCTAAAGGCCATAATGCCCAAGGATCGGCGTGGCGGATAGGTATCACTCGCCCGATAGATGATGTGTCCGGCGAGCGGAACGAGGTCGAGGCTGTTGTGCAGTCCACAGATATTGCAATGGCAACCTCCGGCAACTACCGGAATTTCTATTACGACGGCGAGCAGAAACGTTCGCACACAATCGATCCACGCACGGGCTATCCGGTGCAGCACAGTCTGCTGTCTGCTACGGTATGCAGCAACAGTTGCATGCGCGCCGACGCGTTGGCTACCGCCTGTATGGTGCTGGGCAGCGAAGAAGCGTTACGGATGATCGAGGGCGATACGGTATCTGCCTGTTATCTGATCGTGGCTGAACAGGCTGACGGAGATTCAACCATGTTGCGGACCATCCGATCCTCCCGGTGGAAATTTGAAGATTGACAGTATGAAACGGAGTTTACTATTTAGTCTGACAGCGCTTGTGCTGTTTGCCGGTTGCGGCAAGCAGGGCGGTCGTACGCTTACTTCTGCCTCAGGCTCGATTTATGAGTGTCTGGTGGTTATTCCCAATGCCACGCTTACAGCGGAGCAGTTGGAGCAAATCAGTCAGGCACAGTTGCAACCGAACGACGGCAGCAGTTATGCGGAAGATGTGACAACGCTGTACGATGCCGTACGTGTTGTGATGGGCGCAGATATGCCCTGTATGCCGCAGAAAGAGGCGTACTTCAAACTGATGCAAGTCACTCCTGCGTTGTTCGACAACATGCTCAAGCCTACGCGGAACATCCTAAGAGTGGATATCGACGGCACTCGTTACACCCAAGTGAAAGTCAAACCTCAGCGCGAGGTGTGGTCCACGCCGCAGGCTGTGTATAGCATCCAGGCGCCTTCTGCCGATGCTTTTCTCAGCTATTGGCTGGAGCACGGCGTGCAGGTGCGTGACTGGTTTGTCAGTCAGGAGATGACCCGCCAGCTGCGATTCTACCGCGCGTCAACCGAGAAGAATATACGTGCCTTGCTCAACAGCCGTTTTGCCTGCGACATGCTCGTGCCGAACGACTATATGCTGCTCATGGATACGACGCTTGAGGCCACGTCCACGTTCGGGCTTACGGCTAATACCCATGTGCTTTGGGCTTGCAACAACAAAGGTCCGTTGCGCCGTGACCTGGTGGTGTACAGTTATCCTTATACCGACGAGGGAACGTTTACACTGCCATATCTCAACGCCAAACGCGATGAGGTGCTGGCGCCGCTTATCTCTGCCGGCGTCAAAGGCTCGTATATGGGTACAGAATACAAAGTATTTCCACCCGAGATGCGCACGCTCAATATCGACAGTACCTATACTGCCGAGGTGCGCGGACTATGGAAGATGAAAGGTGGCGAGGCTATGGGTGGCCCGTACGTCAGCCATACGTGGCTCGATCCTGTCCATGCGCGTGTGGTCACGGCTGAAGTGTTTGTGTTTGCGCCCGGACAGAAGAAACGTAACCCGCTTCGCCAAGCGGAAGCCATATTATATTCACGCGAACAATATTACGACAAGAAATGAAAATACTGATCTTATCCGCCAGTACAGGTGAGGGACATAACTCAAGTGGCAAAGCCATACTGAATGCTATGTTGCAGCGAGGCATCGACGCCGAGATGAAGGACGTACTGGAGATTGCCAATCCGCGCGCATCGAAGAAAGTGTCGAAAACATACGTCAAGAGTACCGAGGGACATAACTTGTTCTCGAAGGTTTATGCGTTGGCAGTATGGGTGTCGGAGCATCTCAATCAGGGACGCCGTTCGCCCGTCTATCTGTTCAACAAGATCTATTGGCGTCGCCTGTACCGTTATCTCGAACAAGGTGGCTACGATGCTGTTGTGTCCGTCCATCTGTTTGCAGCAGAGAGTCTGACGGCAGTCAAGCGTGAAGGCAAACTCAGGATTCCCACATTCTTTGTGATGACTGATTATACTCTGCACGCCTTCCTGAATGACACCGATCTGGACTATTATATTATTCCGCACGAGGATCTGATTCCCGTATATACGCGCCAGGGATTCAAGTTCGACCATATTTTCCCCATCGGTATCCCCGTGGATGTTGACAAGTTCACCACCCGCCAACCCAAGCCTGAGGCACGCAAGCAGGTGGCTGAACAGTTAGGCTTCAAGCTCAAGGCGAACGAGGGTAACTGGTATCTGGTTATGTCCGGCAGTATGGGCTTCGGCAATATGTCGCAACTGATGCGCGAGTTTATCAGCCGTATAGGCAAGAACGACCGCGTAATCTGCGTGTGCGGACGTAACGAACGTAACCTGCATACCGTACAACGCGATTTCGCCAAGGAGAGCAGAGTAGTGCCCGTAGGTTATACCGACAAGGTTTCCCTGCTTATGGACGCCTGCGATGTTGTTCTGTCCAAGCCGGGAGGTATAACCACGACGGAAACGATCATCAAAAATATCCCGCTTGTCCATACGGCACCTATACCGGGCATTGAGTCGGAGAATGCCGAGTTCTGCCATGAGCGGAACATGTCGTTCTATGCAGCCAAATCGGTTGAGCAGGTCGAGGCGGCTATACGTCTGGCTACAGATACCGAAGCCAGAGAGGCTATGCTCGAGAGCCAGCGGCGTAATTCCGAACCCAAAACATGCCAGTTCATCATCGACCTGGTTATGCATACTTTGGAAGATCGAGCCCAAAAGGAAAACGAATAATGCACAATTTTGAAAAAAAAGTTGCAGAAATCTTGCAAATGTGCAAAATTTTTCGTAACTTTGTAGGCGGTTTGCGTGTGAACGTCTGTAGCATGCAGATTTTCTGACGAAAGAATATAAAATTATATAACATATTATGGCAAAAAAAGATTTTACAAAAGAGGATCAGAACCTCGAAAATGTACAAGAAACGCTTTCCACAGCAGGAATGTGGATTGAGAAAAACCAAAACGCTATTGAGTGGACAGTGTTTGGCGTAGTGCTGGTTGTATTGGCTTGGATGCTGCTGAACACGTATGTGATCAAGCCCAAACACCTTGAGGCAAGCAACGAGAATGCCAAGGCTGTCGTTTATTTCGGCCAAGGTGACTTCGAAAAAGCTCTGAACGGCGACGATGCTGATTGCATGGGCTTTGAGGCTATAGCCAACAAGTACGGCTATTTCCAGGAAGGCAAACTTGCTGCGCTCTATGCAGGAATATGCTACTACCAGCAGGGCGACTACGAGCAGGCTGCTGCGTTCCTCAAGAAGTTCAAGGCTGACGATGTGAATATTGCTCCGGCTGCTGCACAGCTGTTAGGCGACGCTTACGTACAGCTTGAGGACTACAACAAGGCTGTTTCGGCTTTTGAGGCTGCTGCCAAGAGCGGTAACGAGATCATCGCTCCCATGAGCCTGAAGAAAGCCGGTCTCGCTTATATGGAATTGGGCAAGAAGGCTTCCGCCAAGAAAGCTTTCGAGGCTATCAAAGCCAATTATCCCTCTTCCGCTGAGGCACAGGATATCGACAAGTTTATTGCTTTGGCTGAGTAATGACTACCGACCTTAGCAAATATGACCCCACAGTATTGCCTGGCGCTGATGTGCTCAAACATCAGCGCTACGCAATTATTGTAGCCGATTGGAACAGCGAGATCACCTATGCTATGGCGGATGGCGCACGGCAAACCCTGATCAAGCATGGAGTGGATGAGGATAATATCTCGCTCACCCATGTGCCCGGCACAGTCGAACTGACGTATGCGGCACGTGTGATGATGAATCGCGAAAAACCGCATGCTATCATTGTTATCGGTTGCGTCATTCAGGGCGATACACCGCATTTCGATTATGTGTGCCAATCCGTTACACAGGGAGTGACTCTGCTGAATGCCGAAGGCCGGTGCCCGGTTATCTTCTCTGTCCTGACTACACTTGACAAGCAGCAGGCACTTGACCGAGCCGGCGGCAGACTGGGGAACAAAGGCATCGAGGGAGCTGTGACTGCCATACAAATGGCGAATATTTAACAGAACGTTCTTTCGACTACTATGAAAGTATATAAGTTCGGTGGCGCATCCGTCAAGGATGCCGAGGGCGTGAAAAACCTTCTGTCGATTGTTCGTCAGACAACCGACGACCTTGTTGTTGTCGTCTCCGCCATGGGCAAGACAACCAATGCCCTTGAGCGTATTGTTGATACGATAGGTCAGGGCGACAAACAGGGTGTGGACAGCCTGTGGAAAGAACTGCTGGCGTACCACGAGCAGATTGCTGCCGATCTGGGTGTCAAGGTCAAGGAGGTTGTAGCCGATGATGTGCTCGGTGCTGTCATGGCGCATCGTAATGCCAAAGATGCGGTATACGACGACCTGTACGACACGATCGTATCCGTAGGCGAACTGATGTCCACATCGATTGTTGCTGCGTACCTCAATCAGCAGGGCATACAGGCTCAACTGTGGAACATGCCCGAACTGCTGATTACCGACGGCTCGTTCCGCGAGGCGGTTGTGAATATGCAGGCTTCGGAACAGAAGATGCAACGCGCCTGGCACGACCCGTACCGGCCGCGCGTGATTGTGGCGCAGGGATTCATCGGCGGAACAGATTCCGGTCATCGCACCACGCTCGGACGCGAAGGATCGGACTATACTGCGGCACTCATTGCCAACTTCTTGAACGCCGAGAGTGTGACGATCTGGAAGGACGTGCCCGGCATACTCAATGCCGATCCGCGTATCGAACAGAACACGGTACTTATACCCGAACTCAACTATTTCGAAGCAGTCGAACTCGCATATTCAGGCGCGCAGGTTATTCACCCCAAGACTATCCGGCCGCTCGAGAACAAGCATATACCTTTGTATGTGCGCCCGTTCATGCAGCCCGACCAGCCCGGCACAATCATCAAGACGGCACCTACCGAACCCGTTAACGTACCCGTGTACATTTGGCGCAAGGAGCAGGTGCTGGTAACTATGCGCGCCAAGGATTTCTCATTTGTGCTTGAGGATAGTCTCACCCGGATCTTCGATGTCATCTGCCGATGCCGGTTGAAAGTGTCGCTCATTCAATCGTCGGCAGTCACGGTTTCCGTGTGTGTCGATAACTCGCGCAGCCTGCCCAAAGCACTGCAACTGCTCAGCGAACGGTTTGCAGTTACCTACAACGAGCACCTGTCCTTACTCACTATCCGCGGCACAACGCCCGAACTGATTGAGAAAGAGAGACAGGGACGAACAATCCTGCTGAGCCAACTCACACGACGTACCGCTAAATTTGTTATTGCCAATTCATAAGCAAAACAACGAATATAACCATGAACGAACACTTTACCAAACAATACTGGCTGGACCAATGGCAATCCTTCGTGCACGCGCTGGGCACGAAGAAGTTCTGGCGCGAACTTATCGTCATGACACTCGGCATGGGTATAGGTGCTGCTGCGGTCTATTATTTCCTGATGCCCTCGCACCTGATCATCGGTACGATCTCCGGACTCAGTATCGTTATCAATACGATCATCGGTGGTGATGCCGATACGTTCTCGTATCTGGTGATGGGTATCAATGCTTTCCTGCTCTTGTTGGCGTTCCTGCTTATCGGTAACGAGTTCGGAGCGAAGACTGTCTATACAGCCATGATCCTTGGTCCTCTTACCCAAGTCTGGGATCGCATCTATCCATATACCAACTTCACCCACCGCGTGATTGACAATCCCGATGTTCTTGCCCGACTGCAAGCCGGTGAGACCGTGCTGGACGCGCATGGTAACCCGTATCTGCTCAGCAGGGCAGGGGAGGTGCTTGAGCAGATAAAGGACACCGTTATGTCAGCAGGAATGGGCTTGGGCGATGTGTGGTTCGACCTCGTGTGTTTCGTGTTCCTGCTGTCGATGTGCCAGGCTATAGAGTTCAATATCAACGCCTCAACAGGCGGATTGGATATATTGGCAAAGATCATCAACAAGTACCTGCATTTCGATATAGGCGCGTCGGTCACCATTGGCGGAGCACTCATCTGCTGCTCGGCGTTTCTGATCAACGATTTCCGAATGGTTGTTATCGGACTTATCGGAACGTGGATCAACGGTCTGGTGATCGACTACTTCACAGCATCTATCTCCAAGCGCAAACGCGTATGTATAATCAGCAGCGAGTACGAACGTATCCGCGAGTATATAGTCAACGATCTCGTGCGCGGATGTACGCTGTATGAGGTACAAGGTGGTTTTGGCGGCACAAAGAAGATCGAGATTCAGTCCCTGCTTACGCAGGACGAGTTCGCCAAACTCATGGCGTTCATCAAGAATAACCACATCAAGTCGTTCATCACGGCGGGCAACTGCAGCGAGGTGTATGGCTTGTGGCTCAAGCATAAGAAGGGCAAAGCCGGAAAGATTGAGATTGATACATCCGAATAATCTTTAATTCAATATATAATTAACGTATCCGCCTACCTTGGCGGACAAAAAATACAGCAAATATGAAACCAACATTATTTATCTTGGCTGCAGGAATGGGCAGCCGCTATGGAGGACTGAAGCAACTTGACGGTCTCGGACCAAATGGCGAAACCATCATGGACTACTCCGTGTTTGATGCACTACGTGCCGGATTCGGAAAGATCGTTTTTGTTATCCGCAAGGATTTTGAGGAGGATTTCCGCCGCGTTGTTATTGCCAAATATGCCGACAAAGTGCCCTGCGAAGTATGCTTCCAGAGCCTCGACAAAGTGCCTGCCGGTTGCACCTACAATCCCGAGCGCACCAAACCCTGGGGCACCAACCACGCTGTGCTGATGGGCAAGGATGTGATTCGCGAGCCGTTTGCTGTCATCAATGCCGACGACTTCTACGGCAAGGAGAGTTTTGAGGTGCTTGCCAAGTTCCTCATGGGCGTAGAAGGCAAGCAGAACAAGTATTGCATGGTCGGCTATCGCGTATGCAACACCCTGAGCGAGCACGGATCGGTTAGCCGTGGCGTTTGCCAGACTGACAACAACCGCTGCCTGACCGATGTAGTGGAGCGCACGAACATCGAGCGCAAGAACGGGCAGATCGTCTTTACCGAGGACGGCAAGGACTTCCCGCTCGACGAGCATACGCCCGTTTCGATGAACATGTGGGGATTCACACCCGAGTATTTCGAGTATTCGGAACAGGCTTTTCGTGAGTTTGTGCAGCAGTATGGACAGGAACTGAAGAAGGAGTTCTATATTCCGACGCTGGTTAACGACCTTATCAAGGCAGGCAAGGCTACCTGCGAGGTGCTGGATACGCCCGCCAAGTGGTTCGGCGTAACGTATGCCGATGACCGTCAGATGGTGGTTGACAAGATCCAGGCACTCGTCAACGAAGGTGTTTATCCCAGCCCGTTATTTTAATAGACCGTTTCACTAAAAGATTAAAGACCGCTTACGCTCAAAGAAAAAAGATTGATTACCTTCGGCGATACGACACATTATAGGCTTTTGTCTTTTGTCTTTGAGTGCAAAGCACGGTCTTTCGACTAAACAGAAAAATTATGAGTAGAATACTTGTAACCGGTGGTACCGGATATATAGGCTCGCATACAACGGTCGAGCTCATGCAGCAGGGTTACGATGTCACGGTGGTGGATAACCTGAGCAACTCCAGTGTGGATGTGCTGGATGGTATTGAGGCCATTGTCGGCAAGCGCCCGCAGTTTGCCAATGTTGATTGCAACGACTACAACGCCATGGATAAGATTTTCCGCACCTATCCTGACATCAAGGCGGTCATTCACTTTGCGGCAAGCAAGGCGGTAGGCGAGAGTGTCGAGAAACCGCTGATGTACTACCGCAACAATATAGGCTCGCTGATTACCCTGTTGGAAATAATGAAGCAGCATGATGTGCGCAATATAGTCTTCAGTTCGTCGTGCACCGTTTATGGTCAGCCTGATGCTGAACATCTGCCAGTGGGCGAAGATGCTCCTATACAGAAGGCGCTCTCGCCGTATGGCAACACCAAGCAGATCAACGAGGAGATCATCCGCGACGAGGCTCATGCTGACAGCAACCTGCACGCTATATTGCTGCGTTATTTCAATCCTATCGGTGCCCATCCGTCGGCACTCATCGGCGAACTGCCTAACGGCGTTCCGCAGAACCTGCTGCCGTTCGTTACACAGACTGCCGCAGGACTGCGCAAGGAACTGAAGGTCTTTGGTGACGACTACAACACGCCTGACGGCAGTTGCATACGCGACTATATCTATGTCGTTGACCTCGCCAAGGCGCATGTCAAAGCCGTTGAGCGCATGCTCGAGGGCAAAGCGGACGAGCAGGTAGAGGTCTTCAACCTCGGTACGGGACGCGGACTGAGTGTGCTGGAGATCGTACGCACGTTTATCGATGTCACGGGTGTCAACCTGCCGTATCAGATCGTCGGACGTCGTGAGGGAGATATCGAGCAGGTTTGGGCTAACCCCAAGAAAGCCAACGAGGTTCTTGGTTGGCGTGCCGAAACGCCCACGCGCGACATCCTTGCTTCTGCTTGGAAGTGGCAATGCCACCTCGCCGAGAAGAAGTAACACACTTTTAGGAGTATTCTGCCGATTTGTATCGTTTATGACTAAATCCGCACCCGAGATAGCCACCCTGTGCCTGGACATCGAAGACGCCACCAAGCGCAAGATACGCACTCCGTACGACTTTGAGTTCTTGTCCGGCGCTATCTGGTTGCGCCTGCACGAACATGTCTCTCCCACCACGCTCAAGCGTCTGTGGGGGTATATAGGTGGTATTGGTCGTCCGCGACGCACCACGCTCTGCATCATGGCGCAGTTTCTTGGTTATACCGATTGGGAGGATTATGTCGCCTCTCTTGCCACGCGCACAGACGTGGAGAGTGCTTCGTTCAATGGCGATGGCATACATATCGGCGATCTGCAACAAGGCGATCGGGTAGAGGTGACATGGCTACCCAATCGCCGTTGCATTTTTCGTTACGAGGGCGACGCGCACTTCACGGTGCTGGAAGCCGCCAACGCCAAACTGCATGCAGGCGACACGTTCAATGCTGCCTGTTTCCTGCTGAATAAACCGATGTATATCGATAATCTTGTTCGCGGCAACAATCCTCCCACATCCTATGTCGCCGGTTCGCGCAACGGATTATCATCCGTTAGAAAAATTTGAAAGTAATCCATGGAAAGCTCCTCATCGTTCATCGTTCCGGCAGAATTCTCGTCCGAGTGGCGTGACGTTACGCTTGTGCAGCACCATAGCCACACGCTGATTTATACCGCCACGCGTTATGGTAGGCGCTTTCTGCTCAAGACTCTATCGCCGGATGTGGCGTCGCTGACTGACTATCGTATTCAGCAGGAGCAGGAGTTCCAACTGGGCGTACAACTCGTTCATCCGAACATAGCGGCTACCTATAGCCTTGAGCAGGTTGACGGAGTAGGGCGGTGCATCGTGCAGGAGTGGGTAGATGGCGTAACGCTGGGCGAATGGATATCTGTAAAGCAATCGAATGCTGTTCGCGAGCGGATTTTCGCCCAACTGCTTGATGCACTCGAGTACCTGCACGGCTTGCAACTGGTGCATCACGACCTCAAACCCGACAATATTCTTATTACTCGCAATGGCGCCAATGTCAAGCTTATTGACTTCGGTTTGTCGGCAACCGATGCCACTGTCTCGCCTGTTCCCAACGACCCGCGCAGGGATATTGAGGCCTTAGGCAAACTGCTGCCGCTATTGCTGCCCAAGCGTTACCTGCGCATAGCGCGGAATTGCCGCCGAGGCACTTATCCTACTTTAGCCGCCGTACGCAGGGCGCTCAACCGCCGCACACGAGTTGTGCAACTGCTGCCCGTTATCCTTTCCGCTCTGTTGCTCATCGCGGCTGTGGTACTGTCCTACCGCTCGTGGCACGAACGCTACGCTGAGCAGCAGCGTTACGAAGCTATGCTTGCGCAACTGGACGCCTGCCTCGCCAACGAACGTGCCGACTTGCTGATGATTGTCAACCGCCGCGACAGCTTTGACAGAACGAATATGCACGAGATGCAGACCTATCAGTCCTGTTATGCCGACTACAACGCCACCTTGCGCCGCTATTGGGCAGTGCGCGACTCGCTCACCAACCTCTATGATACCACCGACCCGCTCCGCGAGCAGTTCAGGCAAATCTGGCTCAACCGCGAAATAACGATGAACAACGAACTGTTGCCCATCCTTCAATCCAAACTAAGGTGGTAGTCGCTCTCTTCTACAAATAGTGCCTTTCTAACGAGTTTTTTGTACAAAAACGTGCTGTTCCATCGAGGGATTATCGATGGAATATCGGATGATTGTCGTACATCTATCCGTGTCGAATAGGGCTTGTAGGACTGAAATTCTCAATGTACTGACAATTTGGCAGACCGTACTCGGGCAAATACAGACGTTTGGCAGAGATTTTGGCAGCAAATGGCAGTCAGACAGCCTGTTTCAGGGTTTGGCACACCATTTGCACATAATTGTGTGAGTGCTGTTCAATAGGTGAGCAGACCAACAAACAATCGACCAAGTTTGGTCGATTAAAAAACAACGAAATTTAAAAACCTAAGAATATGAGTAAGATTATTGGAATTGACCTGGGAACAACAAACTCCTGCGTCGCAGTTATGGAAGGCAATGAGCCTATTGTTATTGCTAACAGCGAAGGCAAGCGCACAACTCCTTCGGTGATCGGCTTTGTAGATGGTGGCGAGCGTAAGGTGGGTGATCCTGCCAAGCGTCAGGCTATCACAAACCCGACGAAAACAGTATATTCAATCAAGCGTTTCATGGGCGAGACCTACGACCGCCTGTCGGGCGAGATCGCACGTGTACCGTATAAGGTAGTCAAGGGCGACAACAACACGCCGCGTGTGGATATCGACGGACGTCTGTACACCCCGCAAGAGATCTCGGCTATCATCCTTCAGAAGATGAAGAAGACCGCTGAGGATTATCTTGGTCAGGAAGTAACGGAAGCCGTTATCACCGTACCTGCCTACTTCAACGACAGCCAGCGCCAGGCTACCAAGGAAGCCGGTGAGATTGCCGGTCTGACCGTTCGCCGTATCGTGAACGAGCCGACAGCAGCCGCCTTGGCTTACGGCCTTGACAAGTCGAACAAGGATATGAAGATTGTTGTATTCGACTGCGGTGGCGGTACACACGATGTATCCGTTCTGGAGCTCGGCGACGGTGTATTTGAGGTAAAAGCTACCGCCGGCGATACGCACCTCGGCGGTGATGACTTCGACCACCGTATCATCGACTGGCTCGTACAAGAGTTTAAGAACGAGAACGGCGGCGCCGACCTGAGCAAAGACCCGATGGCTATGCAACGACTCAAAGAGGCTGCCGAGAAAGCCAAGATCGAACTGTCGAACACCACGACTACCGAGATCAACCTGCCGTACATCATGCCGGTTAACGGCGTGCCTGCACACCTGGTTAAGACCTTGACACGTGCTAAGTTCGAGCAGCTGATTGACGACCTTATCCAACGTACTATCGCTCCGTGCCGTACCGCATTGCAGAACGCAGGCTTGAGCACAAGCGATATCGATGAGATCATCCTCGTTGGTGGTTCGACACGTATCCCGGCTATCCAGGAGGCTGTGCAGAAGTTCTTCGGCAAAGCTCCGTCCAAGGGCGTTAACCCCGATGAGGTAGTAGCCGTAGGTGCTGCCATCCAGGGTGGTGTACTTACAGGTGATGTCAAGGATGTGCTGCTGCTCGATGTTACTCCGCTGTCACTCGGTATAGAGACCATGGGCGGTGTCATGACCAAGATGATCGAGGCTAACACCACTATCCCGACCAAGAAGACCGAGACCTTCACCACCGCGGTTGATAACCAGCCGAGTGTAGAAATCAAGGTTCTGCAAGGCGAGCGCCCGATGGCAGCCCAGAACAAGCAGATCGGTATCTTCCACCTCGACGGTATCATGCCGGCACGTCGTGGCGAACCGCAGATCGAGGTGACCTTCGATATCGACGCCAACGGCATCTTGAACGTCAGCGCCAAGGATAAAGCTACCGGCAAGGAGCAGAAGATCCGTATCGAGGCAAGCAGTGGCTTGAGCGAGGACGAGATCAAGCGTATGAAAGCCGAGGCTGAGGCTAATGCCGAGGCTGACAAGAAAGCCAAAGAGCAGGTTGACAAACTGAACAAAGCCGATGCAACGATCTTCCAGACCGAGAAGCAACTCGCAGAGTTCGGCGACAAGATCCCTGCCGACAAGAAAGCACCTATCGAGAAAGCTCTGGCTGACCTCAAGGCTGCTTACGAGAAGAAAGATGCTGACGCATGCGAGGCTGCAGGCAATACCTTGATGACTGCTTTCCAGGCTGCCAGTGCTGAGATGTACGCTGCACAGCAGCAGGCTCAGCAAGGCGCACAAGGTGGTGCACAAGGCGGCACGTACAACGCCGGTCAGGACTTCAACGCAGGCAATGCCGGTCAGTCCAACGGCGGCAAGGATGCCGAGGATGTGGACTTCGAAGAGGTGAAGTAACCGACATGGATATATTGATTACATTTCAAGGCAGGGAGCAATCCTTGCCTTGATTGTGTTATATACCATCAAGCGCCTCACCCTTCCACTATGCAGGCGCAGCGGTGTTCTGTTTCAGGCGGTATTCCGCTGTCCATGTCAGTTTTGTCAGTATATTCAGTTCCTTTTTAGGGGGCATTGATCTATTCAATTGTTGTTAATTGTAAAAATAGTCTCACGCAATTGTTTGATAATTGTCGATAATTGATGACATTAATAGCCTCTCGCAAATGGTTGTTCATTGTTGATAATTGATGACTTTTACTCGTCTCGCGCGGATGTGAGGGCGCGTTCATAGCCAAATCGTGCTGTTCGATCGGGCCGTTGTCGGACCGTTATCAGGCTATTGTCGATCCGTTTAGCCTCCGTTATCGGGAGAATTGTAATCGACTGCTAAGATACAACTATTTTTGAAACTCTACAATATGCAGATTAATGGATGATTGCTTTGCGGCAGGCTTCCCTCCTTTATTGCCCTTTCCGTTAAATTTTGTACTTCCTCACATTTTCCCTTTCGTGCGTTTTCCCTTTTTTACATTTTCCCCTTCGGGCGTATATTTACGCCTGTTTGTCACTTTGTTTACATCACTTTGTTCCGTCACTTTGTTTACGCCATTTTGTTTAAGTCACTTCGTTTATTGCGCCTGCATTTGATGCAGGCATCGGCTTTGCCGTCCTTAGTAGCGTCCATTACGTTCGGATACTATCTGGACAGCGGCTCCACAAGAGCCGCCGATAATCGCGTCTATGCCTGGCATATCTATATGCCCTCCCCTTGCTTTCCGTTAAAATTTGTACTTTCTTGCATATGTTTCGTACATTTTTAGCATTTTCATTTGCATAATTCAAAATATTTTTGTATCTTTGCACTCGTATTCAGCCCACGTCGGGGATATGTCTTTCGGTTGTGGGAGGGATGCGGACATATAAAAGGCGTCTTACGCGCTTTGTTTTGGCATTCTGGAATCTGGTAAATTCGTCACCCAAAACATTGCGACACAAGATGCCCATTGGTATGTAAATAATGTACGCGCACGTTGCGCGCATTTATACATACGGCGTGGGCTTCAGTGTTGCTGTTTGGGTGAAAAGGCAATACCAGAGCCTCAGAATGCGGAACAGCAAGATTGCAGTCCCGCTTTTTGTTTGTGTGTACATTAATTTATATATACCGGAGAATGCCGAAAGCCAAATAATAAAGTGGAGGCAGAACTAAAACAATTTAATATTATGGCAACGAAAACAGGAAAAAAATACATCATTTGCGATGTAGCCACCAAAAAACATGGTAAAACAACATTTTTAAAAGAAGTAGTGAAGATTCTTACTACTCATTTGGGAGCAGGAGTAGTGATTGCAAAAAGTTGGAGAAATGATCAATGTGTTGTTTTTACACATAAACCATCCCCCAAAAAAATTCTTGTACAAACTAAAGGTGATGATGCCGATAGTTTTGCACCTATGTTGGATCATCTAAAGAGTAATGATGTTGACATTATTTTGTGTGCAAGACATACTCAAGGCATAACAAAAAAAATTGTGCAATATATTGCAACTCAATATAATTTTGAAGAATTGGATTTTACTCACATCCATCCTCATAATCTTAACTGGGCATCGCCATCAGTAGGAATCACAAATTCAATATTATCTCAGGCTATATATGATATACTAATATCCCTGTAAACCATTAATATTCAACTCTTATGAAAAAAACAATTCTTTTTTCTGTGCTTGTGGTAGGTACAACGCTCCTTCAGGCACAAAGTATTACTGTCCATCAAACGTGCGGGCAAAATGGGCAAGTGGTAAAAGTTATTCCTCCTGAAGCCGCCCAAGCTGTAGATCTTGGTCTCAGTGTTAAATGGGCGAATATGAATGTGGGAGCAGAATCCCCTGAAGACTACGGCAACTACTATGCTTGGGGAGAAACAGCGGCCAAAGCAACCTACGATTGGGGCAATTATTTTGACACCAATGATGGAGGTAATACATTTACGAAGTACAATAATGAAGGTGGCAAAACCGTTCTCGCCCCAGAAGATGATGCTGCTCGTGTGCATTGGGGAGGCAGTTGGCGTATGCCCACCAAGGCAGAATGGCAGGAACTTATTGACAACTGCACATGGACGTGGACTATGCAGAATGGAATAAACGGCTACAAGGTCACAAGTAATAAGGCAGGCTACACGGACAAGTTTATTTTTCTTCCCGCGGCGGGTCTCCGCTACGACAGCGACCTCAACGATGTGGGCTCCTACGGCTTCTATTGGTCGTCGTCGCTCAACGAGAACTACTCGTACTACGCGTGGTACTTGTTCTTCTATTCGGACTCCCACGACCTCAGCTACAACGAACGCCTCGTCGGGCAATCCGTGCGGCCTGTACTACAACCATCCTCTATCTCATATAGTTCATCTGCGAATGACACCATCCGCATTTATTCCAATGGATGTGATGATTACCAGACATTTATCGGTTCTCACGGTAGTCAACTAACGGTGACAGCCAATAGTGACCAGTGGTCGCATTTTGTTCGGTGGAACGATGGCAATACCGACAATCCACGAACTATTACCACCAACGGCAATGCCGATTACACGGCTGAGTTTGCTAAGTATATATTTTCCATTACCAAGATTGCAGAGTATGGAACTATTTCCGGCAATAGTTCTGCGGAATACCTGGATTTTGTAACGCTTACGGCCGTTCCGGACTATGGCTATCATTTTACACAATGGTCGGACGGTTTGAAAGACAATCCGCGTATTGCACAGATAACCCAGGACACCACCTTTACCGCCGAGTTTGCGTATGATCGCGTAGGAACGTGTGGAAAAGACTTGGCTCTGGTTTGGTCGTACGACCCGGCGAACAAAGTGCTGACTATAGGCAATGCCGGCGAGTTTACCGAAAACATGCAGTTTGGCGCAGAGGCACCGGGCGAAATGGAAGAACTCGTTATCGGTAATAATGTTACAGCCATCGGCGAAAACGCTTTCGCAGGTATAAGCACGCTGAAGAAAGTCACCATCGGCGAGTCGGTGAAGACTATCCATAACAATGCTTTCTATAACTGCGTGAACCTCGAGACGATCTTCAACTACCGCCCGACACCAACGAACGCCTACAGCACAGCCTTTGACGGAGTGGATAAGTTTGAATGCATTTTGTACGTCCTGCCGAACTCGATAGACATGTACAAGAATGCCTCTGTTTGGCGTGATTTCTATTACACCTACGCTATCGGAGCGGAAGAGGCAACCGTGACCACCAACGATGTAAAGGTAGAGCCTCAGGACAATGCCGCTACGCTCACTTGGCCGACAAGCAACGAAGCCTTCTCCTATACCATTGAGATAACGAAAGACGGTGTTGTGTTCTGCCGCCTCACGTTCAATGCCAACGGTCAACTGACAGGTATAGCCTTTGCGCCCGGTCGCGACGGACAATCGATGGCTCCGGCTGCCGTAATGACCGCCAACGGCTTGCAGTTCACCGTAACCGGTCTGGACAGCAACACGCAATACGGCTATAGCTTAACGGCAAAAGATGCCAATGAGCAACCGATCGCAACCTATTCCGGCAGCTTCACCACGACAAGCGAGGGTGTTCCTACTGGAATCGACAACACTCCCTTCCTTTCAGGGGAGGGCAGGGGAGAGGCTTCTAAGCTCCTCCGCAACGGCGAGGTGCTGATCCTCCGCGATGGCAAGACCTACACGCTCCAGGGCGTAGAGGTGAAGTAAGCCCGCACAAAGATATCCCGAGGGAATAGCCTCTCTTTATTGCTTATAGGCATATTCCGATTTCGGGAAAAGCACGCGAGCATCACGGGACCATCTCCCGAGAACAAAGCAAGAGCGCACCAAGAAAAATCGGTGCGCTCTTACTTTGTATGATAAGCGGAAATTACCGTTTGTAGATGATTGTCAGACCGTCACGCAGAGGCAGGATAACCTGGCTGACACGCGGATCGTCCGCCACCATGCGGTTGAAGGCGCGCAGACCGACAGTCTGCTTGTCGCGGTCGTAGGCAGGATCAACAATATGTCCGTCCCACAAGGTGTTGTCCGCAAGGATGAATCCGCCCTGCCGCACAAGCGGAAAGACGAGATCGTAATACGCGCAGTACTCGCGTTTGTCGGCGTCGATGAAGACGAGGTCGAATAGACCGGCTTCGCCTGACAGAAGAGAGACCGGCTTCGCCTGACAGACCGCTGGCGCTGACAGACCGCTGGCGCTGACAGAAGACAGACCGCTGATGATCTGTTTGGCATCGCCGATAATGAGCTGTATCTGTTTGCCGAGCGGCGACTGCGACAGGTTACGGCGGATAGTTGCCTCCAGCTCGTCGTTGTGCTCGATGGTGATGAGCTCGCCGCCTTCAGCCAACCCTTCTGCCAGGCACAGGGCGGAATAACCGGTGAACGTGCCCAACTCCAATATACGCTGCGGACGAATCATCCGGCTCAGCATACGCAGCAACTCGCCCTGAACCTGACCGGACAACATGTGCGGATTAAGAATATGCAGGTTGGTGTCGCGCGTGATCTGCGCAAATAACTCCGGCTCGGGAGTGGTGTGTTGCTCGATATATTCGTCAAGTGAGGACATAATTGTTGTAGGTTGAGTGACAAAATGATGATTTTTCTATCAAAATGTGCACAAAGATACAAAAATATTTGCAAATATGCAAAAAAATTACTAATTTTGTAGCGTTTTAGATAGTAATACTAACAATTTGTCAGATTTATGGAAATCATTGACGATTTAGATAAGAAAATCCTGACTATTATCACGCACAATGCGCGTATAGCGTTCAAGGATGTAGCCGAGCAGTGCGGAGTGAGTCGCGCCGCCGTTCATCAGCGAGTACAGCGGATGTTTGACATCGGCGTGATTATCGGCTCAGGATACCAGGTTAACCCGAAGATGTTAGGTTACAACCTGTGCGTATATGTTGGCCTGACGCTTGAGCGCGGACACATGTACCGCCAGGTGTGTGCCGAACTGGATAAGATCCCCGAGATCGTGGAGAGCCAGTTTACCCTTGGGGCGTACTCGATGCTGATTAAGTTGTACGCGCGCGACGACAAGCACCTGATGCACCTGCTCAACACGAAGATTCAGGCTATCCCGGGTATAGCGAACACCGAGACCCTGACCACGTTGGACGAGAGTATCAACCGTTCGTTGCCCATAGATAATCCCGCTTGGTAATGAAACGGTTGTGGAGCATAGGATCGGTTTGCCTGTTGGCATCGGCAGCCGTCTGTATGATACAGGCGGATGATTATGTCGAGGATGTGTACTACTGGCAGGACACCCGTTCGGCTCAACTCGGCGGTGAGATAGTGCCGCACTACAACAAGCGTGTGAAAGAGATTGTGTTTATCGAAGATTCGACAACGCTGCAGCACCCCGATACCGTGCGGGCTGTCATACGCGAAGTGAAAAGTGAAAAGTGAAAGGTGAAAGATGCCATAGTAGATTGCTGGGACTGATTGTTCTGTTGGTATTAGACGTTCAGTTCTCTGCTTCCGTAGCCCAGACTATTCATCCGTACGGCCTGGCTCAGATGGTGGCAGTATCCGACGACAACATGTCCGGCACGGCACGGTTCATAGGATTGGGCGGCGCAATGACCGCAGTGGGCGGTGACCCGACGGCTGTCAAGCAGAACCCCGCAGGTCTGGGCATATACCGCCACAGCCAGTTCTCGATAAGCGGTGACGGTAGTTTCAGGCGTTTCAGCCAGGATGGTTTGGGATTACCCGACCCGTGGTACAGCCGCTGGCACCTGTCGCAGGTGTCGTACGTGTTCGCCATAACGCACCCTGAACGAGTGGCGGGAGTGGTGAGCAACAATATAATGATCTCCTACGCCAAGCGTTCGGATATAATGCGGATTATCACCCTCAACGACGGTAGCGGAACAGCCGCCACGCCGGGCAGCATACGGACGAACATTGACGAGTACGGCTACCGCCATGACGCAGACGTGCATTACGCCATGAACATCAGCAACCGCGTGTATTGGGGTGTGGGACTGACCATCGAATGGATGCAACTGCGGCAAACGATCAACCGCCGGGAGTACATGTCGGCTGACAAACGCGGCAGAGCCTGCCAATACACCTTGAACGAAAATGCCACCGGCAGAACGGTTGGGGTAGGCGGAACAATAGGTCTGATTGCACACCCCGTACAGGCTGTACGTATAGGTTTGGCGGTCGAGTCGCCGGTAGTAGGCAGAATGCGCGAGACGGATTATTATACCGAGGAGTTCTACTATCCGACAGCAAGTTCGGATAACGTGTTGGTTTATGACTCGCCGGATTATATCAGCCGCTGGCAGGTGACCTCGCCCCTGAAGGCAAGTGCGGGATTAGGTCTTCAATGGCGGAACCACGGCTTGCTGTCGATGCAATACGACATGCAGTACCACAAACTGATAGGCGTTGCCCACACCGCACGCGTAGGAGTGGAGGCCGCGATAACCAATCACTGGATGATTGAGGCGGGATATAACTATTCGACTCTGTATGCGCGGCAACGCGTGTCGCTGGGCGTGAATTATATGGGCAAGTGGCTGCGTGCAGGTTTGGCGTACGCACATTCGTGGAGCAAAGGGCAAGTGATTGATTCGGTCAACTTTACCGGCCAGGGCGTGTACAACACGTGCGAAAACAAGTTTGTGTTGACCTTCCAGTGGAACAGTTGACAGACGAAAAAGTGACAATTGCCAATTTACAAATCAAAAATATTAATTTTTAATTATATAAATTACTTACAGACACCGTGTCGGTTAGAGACCGGAAAACTCATCAAATAATTCAAACTTCCGAGGTCCCTGGCGTATCAATGGCGTGCCGATACTCTACGCCGTGACCCCTTCCCTTAACAGGGCTCCCAACGCAACGTAGTTGCGGCGGGAAGAGCGGAGACAAAGTTGCGCCCTATGTCGCTCAGCGACATCTGCTAAGCAACTTTTGTCGAACGCGAGGGTAGCGATGAGGTGGTCGGATTACAAAGGTGCGTGAAACCTCAAATCCTGTTAATAGGAGTTTTCTCGCGTAAAACGGCACGGTGTCTTTTTGTGTTGAATATCAAATCTGAAATCATCAAATTATATATGTTACTGCAAGGAAAAACAGCATTGATAACCGGTGCGTCCCGGGGAATAGGTCGCGCTATAGCTATCTGCTTTGCCAAAGAAGGCTGTAATATCGCGTTCACCTATCTTGATTCCGCCGAAGATGTGTCAGCCGTTGAAGCCGAACTGCAGGCTCTCGGTGTGCGTGCCAAGGCTTATGCAGCGGATGCTGCACGTTTTGACCTGGCACAAACGGTCGTGGAGCAGGTGATGGCAGATTTTGGCGCAATAGATGTATTGGTCAACAATGCCGGCATTACGCGCGACGGTTTGCTGTTGCGTATGACCGAGGAGCAGTGGGACGAGGTGCTGCGCGTTAATCTGAAGTCGGTGTTCAACTACACGCATGCGGTTACACCTATTATGTTGCGCGCGCGTAAAGGCAGTATCATCTCTCTTGCCTCCATCGTAGGTGTGAGCGGTAATCCCGGTCAGGCTAACTATGCCGCGTCGAAGGCGGGAATAATTGCGTTTACCAAGTCAATCGCCAAAGAACTGGGTACGCGTGGCGTTCGTGCGAATGCCGTAGCGCCCGGTTACATCGATACAGCCATGACTCAGGCGTTACCGCAAGAGGTGCGTGACGGGTTTGTGCAACGTATACCGATGCACCGTGCCGGCACTCCCGAAGAGGTGGCGCAAGTGGTGCTGTTCCTGGCATCCGACATGTCGTCGTACGTATCCGGACAGGTGATTGCCATTGATGGAGCTATGGGGTGAGCGTTGAGGGTTGATGGTTGAGAGATAAAAATAACCGGCTTGGAATCCAAGCCGGTTGTTTTTGTGCGGTGTTGCGACTTAATGGAAGCGATAACGAACACCGAGAGAGAGACCCTCGAACAATCCCCAATGGTTGAACCAGTTGCTGCTTGCATTGGTAACACCAACGTTCGGACGCCAGTCAATTGAGAGCTGGAGCGGGAACCAGAAGTCGTACTCAACACCTACGTGGCCTGCTACACCTGCATACCAGAACGGAGCCTTGTAGCCGTAGATACCACCACCGGCACCTACACCCATATACCAATGCCACTCGCCCTTATTCTCCCAAGGGAAAGCAGTGTTGAACGGATCAATCCAGTCGTATGTTACACTGGCACCGATACCCGCAAAACGAGGAACATTGACAGCAATGTCCAACATGTTCTTCTCACCAAAACCATGCTCATACGAGAAACCTACCGAGTAACCGATATTACCACCGATTGCACGCGGCTGAGCATAAGCCATTGTTCCGCATACTAATGCGAACAAAGCAATAAGTAATGATTTTTTCATTTGTTATTTTTTAAGTTTTATTTTAGTTGGTTGTGTTGTTATTCTGTATTGTTATTCAGTTTTGCCTTCTGCCTCCGGGTTGTCGGATGTAACAAGGTAGCAACCTTGCGTCAGCTGCGGCACACCGTAACGGTTCTGAATCTTGCCATATACTACTACTATATCGCCTACCTGCAACTGACTTTCTGATGTGAACTTGGCATTGTTGAAACTCTTGAGCCGGTAGCAGATCATCTGGCGGTTGGAGATCTTGTTGGTAATGATCGGCGATACATTGCCATAGTTGACATCAAGTGTCTGATAGAACCCTTTG
>Ga0310694_10001531_pt1 | contig 26012 bp, 25 predicted proteins | sample 174DNAGHGhighgp2_FD_203884 | JGI IMG/M metagenome (GOLD analysis project Ga0310694, IMG submission 203884) | Sheep rumen microbial communities from Palmerston North, Manawatu-Wanganui, New Zealand - 1742 DNA GHGhigh gp2 (v2) (version 2) | ecosystem: Host-associated > Mammals > Digestive system...
AAGTTCAAAATGGACAGAAAGCCTAACCTATTGTGTATATCGTGACGGTAAAAGAACCACAGAATCTTATTATTTTGACTTAACACAATTATTTAACCAACAATAAAATATAATTATGAAACACACCACAATTCACCATTTCCTTGCGTTGACATTCCTGACAATGTCGTCCGTGCTGTTCCTCTCTTCTTGGATGTCTTCCCGAATAGAAGACAGTATGCCCCTCTTCATTCTCTTCTCCATCGCCACAATCACAGTGGGTTATGCAAGACCATACCTTTCAAAGTGGATTAGATGGATAACCCTGATTGTCATTTTTGTAACTATATGTATGGTTACGGATGGAAAAGATTGGGGAATCAGTTGGGCTGCTATGCTGCTATGCCTTTTCACTTGGACCATATCTATCCGCCGATTTGTGATGCAAAAGACGGAGAATACAACCGTGGCCAATAAAAGTGTGATGAGAGCATTGTATGACCTGCTTGACGACACATACAGAAACATCGCATCGTCGTTGGACAAAAATCTTAAAACCGATACTTTTGTCACAATGATATCGGTTACTCACGATGCAGCCATTATGTCCTTTTCACTACTCTTCCTTTTTATTGGTATGGATTCTTATGAATCCCGCTTTGAAGAATATGGTTATGTGGTATATTCTGGTATGATGGCTATAATCCCGATACTATACACTATAAGAAACACCCGGCAAGGACACGGTTTCTTGTCAAGTTTATTGGCGGCATTTGTAATGCTTCTTGTAGGAGCCATCGCTATGATAATGTGTTTTATGGTGGCGATATTTGCCTTCATCGCAATCAACACACTCATTACAGCTGTCTCCAATCTTCTCAAAAAACTATTTGGCGATTGATATAAGACGTTTGATAATTCAACAACATTCATATATGGAAAACAACAATAAAGGAAACAAAATGAACAAGATTGAAAAAATCCGTGCCGCCGCCGAACGAGGCGACGTTAAGGCCCAACGTGAATTGGGCCTGCAATATGATGAAGGCTTTGATGTCGAACAAGACTACAAAGAGGCAATGAAATGGTACCGTATGGCCGCAGAAGACAACGATGCAGATGCCCAATACTATTTGGGGTCTATGTACGAAGAAGGACACGGTGTCGAAGTCAACTATGCCAAAGCTGCACGTTGGTATCGTAAGGCGGCTGAACAAGGCGATGCTTCCGCACAAGAAAGCTTAGGCGAATTGTATTTGAGAGGAACCGGAGTTGAGCAGAGCGACACCGAAGCATTCTCATTATTCCAGAAAGCGGTCGAGCAAGATGACCCGATAGCTTGTTATCATCTTGGCCGGATGTATTACAAAGGTTGGGGTGTCAAGCAGGATTATGCAGAAGCGCTACGGTTGTTTATCAAATCAGTCGAAGAACGGGACGGTGCTGTTGTTGATGTCAATGGTTGCACTTGCACCATCGGAAATATGTACCTCGACGGCTTGGGTACCGAGCAGAATTATGAGGAGGCAATGAAGTGGTATCAGAAAAGTGCTGACCATAATGCAGATGCACAGTTTGGCATCGGTACAATATATTACGAAGGCCTCGGGGTGGAAGAAAACTATACAGAGGCAATGAAATGGTTCAGAATGGCGGCAGAACAAGGGCACGCCACAGCCCAGTTTAATGTCGGCTATGTGTACGATGAAGGACTGGGTGTTGAAGTGGATTATGTCGAGGCTGCACGTTGGTATCGTATGGCGGCAGAACAAGGCGACTCCGATGCCCAGTTCAACCTTGCAACGATGTATGCCAGTGGCGACGGAGTGGAACTAAATATGGATGAAGCAATCCGGTGGTTGCAGAAATCCGCCGACCAGGGCGACGAGGAAGCAAAAGAACAGTTGAAAAGACTGAAAAGATGTTAGTAGTCAATGTTAAACCAAGCACAAATAATAGTAATATGAAAGCCAAACCTCAAAAAACAGACAATCCTATGGATGATATAGCAAAACTCCGTTCTGCTGCAGAACAAGGGGATGTAAATGCACAGTTCAAACTTGCTTCAACGTATTATGAGGATATTAATGTAGATGATGATTATGCTGAAGCATTCAAATGGTGTCGCAAGGCTGCTGAACAAGGCCACAAGATAGCACAACACAATCTCGGCGTGATGTTTGAGACAGGAGAAGGGGTAGAGAGAAATCTTGAAGAGGCGGCGAGGTGGTATCAATTATCGGCCGAACAGGGGTGTGCAGATGCCCAATACAACCTTGCCCTTATGTACTATGATGGACGTGGAGTTAAACAAGATTATGAGGAATCTGTATATTGGCTCCGTAAGTCAGCGGAGCAAGGGTCCGTTCTCTCACAATATGGTTTGGGGATAATGTACAAGGATGGAGTCTGTGTGGAAAAGAATTTGAATGAGGCTCGTCAATGGCTCCAAAAAACAGCCGACAAAGGCGATGAGGAAGCCAAAGAGCAACTGAAAAGACTGAGGGTTACTCTCTGAAACCAAAAAACACAAACAAGTATAGTATGGATAATAATGAAGCTTTAACGGACAACGAACTGGTTCTTCGCTACCGCAATGGCGATGTGGAATGTTTTAATCAACTTCTTGAACGATATCAGGCCAAGGTTTATGGCTATATTTTTTCGGTTGTCAAAGACAAGGATAAGGCCGATGAAATCTTTCAAGAAACTTTTTATAAGGTTATCAAAGACATTTACACTGACCAGTACAATAAGGATATGAAGTTTGGCAAGTGGTTGTTACATATAGCTTATAATATGATTAAAGAACAGAAAGGAAAAATAATCAAAAACACTATGGAGGATATCACAGATTACAAAAAAATGATGGAAGCAAAGGAAGAGATGTTTAAGAACTGCCATTTACGTTATGGTTGTTCTTTACGGTTCGTGTACGACGATGAAGCCCAAAAACCAAATCAAAGCGAGTTTCTGGAGTCGCTGACAACAGAACAGGTACAAAATGAGCCGCTACCATTGCGGTTGTTATTGTGGAACTCGATGTATTATCCGGCCAGTGGCCTTGACGGAGGCCTCATCAAGTATTGCAACACCCAGGGCAGAGATATTGGAGTGTGTAGTTATGTTTATTGCGACTACAACACCAAAGAAGATGAACTATGTAATAATGTCGCCGACCATTTCAGAGGCTACACCATCTTTGCACACCGAAGCGTCGGCGTTGGGGAATTGGGTGTGAAGCGCTTGTCAATGGAGCCGATAGATGACAGGGCAAAAAACAAACACTTGACACCTGAAGGAGAACCGTTCTGCCACTGGTTCATTATGGAACGTGATTCCGACTTCGGCGATGAACACGGTCCCAAGCGGTTCTCGCTGCTCTTCTTGTGTTGCGAGGGGGTGACTGCCTATGTACAACTATATTCCCAAAATGAAATACTTCCCAAAGCTTTGGCCATCATTCAACCAGGCACAGGCTTCGGCGGAAACTGGACGGATTTCAGAGACTATAACGCACCTTTATCCTTTGTATTAAGACATATACCGTATATGCCTCGCTATATTTTCAATGGCGGTATGGGAAACTCCGAAGAAGACTATACTCATCTCCAGTGGGACGAATATGCGATAGAGGATAAGGTGGCCAACTACTATGGCCCCGGAGACGGTCGAATGGTGGTTTTCAAACGAGGGCGGAGATAGCTGCAACCTATATACTTTCCAAAAGAAAGTAATCTAAATACTTTGATTTCATCTTGTTAGCCAGAATAATTATATTTTGGCTTTTAATTCTTATTATATCGCATCCACTTCACCCCAAACCTTATTATACCCATTTGGGTGAGTTCTTTGACATATTAATAATGTGGGTTTGTTTGGGAGGAGGGATAATAAACATAGTATTAATTAAAATTTTATATATGGAAACAGATTTATACAAGGCTGTTGAAATAAAAAGTCTTGTGCAACTGAAAAAAAATAAGAATATTAAGTCTGTAACTGAGTTAAAAAAGGATGGCGTCGTCCTTGCCAAACTGTGGTTCTATGGTAAAACCTGTTACTTCCTTCCTTTCAGAACAAAAGGGAAAGAAATGGTAGAAAAGTACATAAAATCACTGAATAACAGATTGATTATAAATAGAAAAAAACGTGAGGTTGCAGAAAAAGGACGTATGGAAAGAGAACTAAACCGTAAAGAAAGAGAAAAAAATTATAAAACCTTTTTTGAGAACCCAGGAATAGTAATCAACGATGGTTCCGTGTTTTTTTCTACGAGGTCTATGTTTTCGACTTCAATCTTTGAAGAAGTTGAATTCGGTGTAGATTTATCCGGGGGGTGGAGTGAGTCATATAGATTCTTCTTCACAGTTGAACAATATTTTGAATGGATTAAATCTGTTGTATTCAAAGATTATTATTCGCAGGATATACTTGAGATTTCCAACCTGTTCAATTGTTTTCATATTAGTGCGAAGAAGTCAATATGTGTAGGACATAGTGTGAAAAATTATAATGATGAGATATGGAAAAAAATCCGAGAAGATATTATGATAGGTATTCTACTAAGAAGATGTGGTCCTCTCTATAGTAAGAGAAATCCTGACTATAAAGACTGGTGGAATCCTGAATACAACAATCTACATTTTGTGAATGCTGCCTCAAAAGACCGAATATGGGGGATTGGATACTGTTGGAAAGATGCAATGAAAAACAAAGAAGATTGGGGTGAAAATCTTCTTGGTAAATGTTATGATAAAGTTCGAGACATCTTAATAAACAGGGAGTCAAATCCAGAACAGTATTATTACTATATTAAACCGGTAATGACAAATGATATTTTTGTCTTGGATAATCAAAAAATCGAGTATGAAGACGATGGTAGTCAAATCGTTTTTGACCACAGTAGTTCTGGATATACATATTGGGTGCAGGGGACACGAGTAATTAAATTGGAACCCACACCAGAAATTGTCGAGGTTTCATACGACTTGAATACAAAACAATGGGTTGAGGTTCACCATCCATTGTAAGAAATGTTACACCTCCAATGTAAAAAAAAGAACAATGACTAATTGTCTGAATAATAATTAAATCGAATTGACGTTATTAATAACAAATAACAAAGTATGATAGTAATCGAATCCAAAAGGAAGAAAGTTGAAACCATTTCAACGAAGTATCCAAATTCAAAAATCATCGACGTGACCAGTAAGGGTGAAGGAGTGTGGGTGAAGTTCAGTCCATTCTATCCCCACTATGGAATCCCCGTCCCGTTCAGTGACGGGGTGAAGGCGGCCTGCGTGGAGGGTATTTGGCAAGGATTGAAAGTCTTTGAACACGAAGGAGTAGACTACGGTAGCTTCCGTAACGATACGATGAAGGACATCAAACGCACAGTACGTACCCACGGACGTTGTATGGGACATCAAAAAGGATGTTTTTCCAAGGAACTACTGGATTACATTTCAGCAAGGAAGCTGATATATGTTCCGTCTTACAACTGGGTACTGGAACACAAATTGGGTGACTATGTCGAAATGTTACGGAATATGTCTAAAGAAAAGAGGGTTGTCCTTCTCGACTATGAGACAAACGCCGATGTGGAAGACGGCTCGAAACCCCTCTCCCACGCTTCACTTATCAAAGCTTGGATAGAATCACATAATCAGTAATCAAAGAATAGTTAGCGATGGAAAAATCAAATTGCCTTTTGTGGGATTCGGCGTTATGGCTGGATAAAATTAATGAAGCCCAGAGGCTTCATAGTACCAAGGGTGTTAGGGTTGAGGTATATACATCAACCCGGAACATCATTGAAAAGGGTTCTTACTTAACCGATACGGGCAACATAGTAAATCTATGCGAAATACTCACACCTGACATTGCTTCCAAGTCCGTGTTCTACTTCAAGGAGTTACCAAAGATTTCTTGTGAGTCACGCCATAAGACAATTTTTTCCGTAAGACAAGAAGACTGTCTTGCGACAGCCAGCGAATTGCTGACGGAAGACCCCACCAACGATGTCTGCGTCCTCAATATGGCCAGCGGTTCTATGCCTGGCGGTGGAGTACTCAATGGTTCGGGAGCCCAGGAGGAATACCTTTTCCGTTGCTCGGATTATTATCGGTCGTTATACCAATATGCCAATTCCAGATATCTTGACTCGAAGGACTTTGGTATTGTCCCTCATCCCAGTTGTCGTTATCCACTCGACAAAAACTTCGGAGGCATTTATTCGCCCAGTGTAACGGTGTTCCGTGATGATGAGGCTCACGGCTATGCCCTTGTAGAGCATCCCTGGAAGGTCAATATGGTGGCTGTGCCGGCTGTCAATCTCAATCGTTTTCGACCAACTCAAGATGAATACACCAAAACAATGAAAAACAAGATACGCACCATTCTTCGCATCGCGTATAACAACAACCAACGAAGACTTGTTCTCAGTGCCTTTGGATGTGGAGCTTTCAGAAACGACCCTAATGTTGTGGCAACCTTCTTCAAAGATGTTTTAATGGAGTCCGAGTTTGAAGGAGTCTTCCGTGAGATTCATTTCTCCATCATCGAGAACCACAACTCGCAAGGCAGAAATGTCACTGCCTTCCAAAAAGTATTTGATTAAAACTTGTGTAGTACAAGAAAAATTCGTAGTTTTGCAGTCGAAAAAAAATAAAGTATGCTTAATTATATTGATACGCATAAGGATTTCATTTGTGGCTATATGCAGCCAGAAATCCATTGGCGAAATACAACGAATGGTGGTGTTCATGCCAACATCCTTGCTGCAAATGCAGCTAGCAATGATTTTGCATTGTTTGAACAAACCTTGAATGAGCCTGTTGGCAGAAGTACTGTGGCAAACTATTTTAAGGAAGGAAAGATGTATGAGGGGTTTATAGCAACAATGCTATGGGGACATAAGCACCGAGCTAAAAAAATAACAGCAAAAAAAGAATTCTTGACAATTGTAAGTATTCCCAAAACTGATATTATCAATAAAATGGATGATGTTAAACTGAAAATTGACAATGGTCAATACAAAGAGGCGTTTGACTCATTACATCAAAAAAACAAGATTAAATACGTCGGAGAATCTTTTTATACCAAGATACTATATTTTCTAACTTACTATAATCCCCAGCCCCTTCTTATTTTAGATGTAAATATGCATAATGTATGGTGTGCATTAAAGATTGCGCAAGGCGATATGTCGTATAAAAACGACTATAAATGGGACTCCCCAAAAAAGAAAATGTCACAAATATTTAGGTATAATGACAATAATTGGGATACATATACAGATTTCTTAAAAACAATGTATGGTGTTACACCCAAAGACGCCAAACCCGATGAATTAGAGTCTTTCTTGTTTAGAAATGAACCATTACCCGATGGCGGAATACCTCCAAGACAATTTGTCATAGACTATATTGACAAGAACTTCTAGTTTGATGCATTCGCAAGGGAAAACATCTTCGCATACCAAAAGGTATTTAATTAAAACTTGTATAGTCCAGAAATAATTCGTAATTTTGCAAAAAAATAGAAATATGAAACAGACATCATTAAAGTACAATGAGCCGTCAAATATCAAAGAGTATATTGAGGCTCACATTAAAGAAATCCAAGATTTCGAGCAACGTCCTATTGACTGGACAATTCGTGGAAATAATGCTATTGAAGAGGCAAAACAATATCCTTGGTTTGCTGACGCAGTGAGTCGTATCAAGCCACAACTATCAAGAAGTGACGTTAGGGAGTACTATGAGAAAGGAGCATTATATGATGGTTTTATTGCGACTCTGTTGTGGGGGTATGCTCACACTAACCATATAAACAATTTCCAGAAGATTGTGGCAACACCCAAAGCCGTGGTGGAAAAGAATATCAATAATATGATAGCTGAACTATCTGTCGACCCGGCTGATATGGAGGACTATTTTAAGAATATGTGCAATGGTGGAAAGAATCATATTCCAGGCCTGGGTGTGAGTTTTTTCACCAAAGTGTTTTATTTCACGTGTAGAATACACGGTATGGGAACTTGGATTCTTGATTCAAAGATGTGGAATGTGGCAAAAGCTTTCCGTAAGGCCGCAGGGAATCCGATAAACTATGATTTGAGCCGTTGCAAAACGCTTGATTATTTAAGATATTGCGTGAGTATGAATGCCGTTTGTCATCAACATCCAGAAATAGATGCAGGTCGTCTGGAATCATATCTCTTTGAGCATATTGACGAAATCAAGAAATTTGCATAATAAGTTGATATAAGTAAATGGCAGAAAAGCATAAAAACGCCAAGAAGTAATAAAAGGCAGGTTTTGTGTAATCCAGAAATAATTCGTGGTTTTACAGTATAAAACAATCATCAAAATGAAAACACAAGAAGAAATCAAGAATCGTCAGGAAATCTTCCTTAATAGTTATAATCCAATGCGTTCCGAGGAACGTGCTGTCCAAAGTGGAATAAATGCTGCGATTAGATTCGCTCATGCTTATACACCAGGTACGACATATCAACAAAAAATAGAAATAAAAAAATACTGGGAAGAACTATTAAAAAAACTAGGGGGAAAATACAAAAAGGTGAGAACAGAAAGAGAGTTCCTGGATGATATTACTTCCATGGTAGCATTGATGAACGAAAAATTCCCCAATGATTTTAATTACAATGAATATCACAAAGGATTTAGAATTGCACAAGCTCAAAAGAGCTTGTCGGTGTACCTAAAACACATGTGGTGTATGGGGAAAACAGAGATACCGCCGGTTTGCCCGATAGATAGGACCATACTCGGAGAAAAATGGATTTATGACGATTTGGAGATGTATAAAAAACACCTATGTTGCGTTAAGAAAAAAAACAATACCGACAATCCAATGTCCGTATGGGAACTATTTGAATTTTACCGATAATACCCTCTATATATGTCATTCTATTTATGCCAGTCAACAAAAAAGATATTATCCCAGAACATTACGTGGCGAAACTGAAAAAGAGTTTCCAACCTACCGAAGATTTGATGTCTGCTTTGTGCAAACGTCGGCATCTGAAAGTTCTCTTTGCATTGGAGGAAAATGATGACGAGCAAATGCGGTTTAGTGAAATCGGCAAAGCCTCTGGTATTACATCGGATAAAATGTTGAGCCAAGCATTGAAAGATTTGGACGAGTCTTATGGGTTGATAAAAAAGAATACAAAAGATGGGAAAAACTTGTATTCCCTTACGGACGACGGACGCTCTCTGCTCGAAGTCCTGCATCAATTAGAATCGTGGACAGACGAACATAAACGGGAATTTGCAAGAAAGAAAGCTAAAATGCCATAGCAGACAAACCAATATACTTGAACCTTGAAATGGGCAATCTGGCGATTGCCCATTTTTTTTTGTTACAAAACCAATTTGCTCTCCTTTTGAAAGTGAATAATCCGTTGTATATAAATGTTATAGTGTCTAAGATAAAAGTCTGGTTATAAAATCGTAGCTTGGCAGCAGCCACTTTTTAATAAACAAACACCCCCATATTAAAAATAAAAAATATTAATATAATTAATTCATTTTTATATAATTAAATTAATTTTATTTATGAGTAAGTTTTATGGTTTTAAGAAAGTCGATTCCAGAGTGGAGTTCGACTCCCTGAATTGTGCTTCGAAGAAGTACTGGAATGGTGATTCCGTTTGGGCGGAGATGAAGTTCTGTAATGGGACTTGCTATTACTTCGTCTGCGTAAAAGGTGAAAAAATGCAGAAACTTGCTGTCAAGATGGTTCGTCAGTATGTGATGACTGACGAAAGTTGTGTTTGGGACACCCAAGTTTCAAAGGGTAAAAAATCCCGCTTTTAAGAATAAAAGAAAAATCCGTTGTCGGAACTGTTTATCGGTTCCGGCAACGGTCAAACATAATACCATATAATTAGAGAACCATTAAAACTATAATAAAATGAGTAAAAGGACAAAGAAAAACGACGAGCTCACTAACATTGAACCCTTAATCAAGGTGGAAGCTGACCGTAACGCACACAGATGTGAGACCCTGCTCGAAGCCTTGCAGGACGTACTGGAGGCCAGCAAAAACAGCCAGTTCTGCAAACACCTCTACCGTAATGAGGAATGGGCGAACTATGCTTTCGACTATCTGAACAATCGTCTTGCTCTAACCGATGAGCAGATTATTCTCCTCGCTGTCATTCTGGAAGAAGGAATGGATGGCTCCGTCTCTATAAGAGACATCAGCGAACATATTAAATGCAGCCGTATTGAGGTGCTGCAACATTCCTCCGAATTGGATATTCTCATAGAGAAAGGGTTTATTTATTCAAATGGGCGAAATAATTATTGTGTGGAAGACGATGCACTTAAGGTTATTAGAAAAAATGATGTTTATGAAAACAAGTCTGAATTATTTGAGACTGACGATGATTTGTTTCTTGAACTCAACCGCCTGCACACTATGGCGAGTAACCATATGATTACCTCGTATGAATTAAACAGAAAGGTAAAGTCAATAATAGAGCACAACTATGAATTGTCCATAGCCAGAGCCTATACACGCTATATGAACCAACTTGATGATGCTGAATTTCGTTTTTTAGTTGCAGCAAGTCTGTGTTGGCTTGTGTTCGACGATACCATTACTATGAATAGCTGTCGTTTTGTCTTTGACAATACCCGTATGGGGCGCTTGCTCGGCAACAACCTGTGCAAGGGAACCTCAAAATTGAATACACTTGGATTGGTGGAATGTGTGAATAATAGTGGTATCGCTATGAGAAATGAATATTGCCTCACAGAAAAAGCAAAACATAGTATCAGTGAGGAATGGGCCAGAGTTAAGAATGAAGCCTTGGATTGTGCCAACTTGATACAGGCGACAAAGATTGCCTCCAAAAAACTGTTTTACAATAAAAAAGAAGACCGTGAGATAAGAGAACTCCAGTCATTGATGTATGAGAGCAATCTTAAGAATGTTATGCGTAGATTGAAAGCGAGAAATCTTCGTTGTGGTTTTACTTGTCTCTTCTATGGTGCCCCAGGAACAGGGAAAACTGAAACGGTCTATCAGTTGGCCAAGAATACTGGTCGAGACATCTTTGTGGTTGACGCCAGTCAGCTTCGCAGTAAATGGGTTGGCGAAAGCGAAAAGAATATAAAGGCAATCTTTGACGATTATCGTATTCTGTGTGAAAAACAGAAGAAGAAACCCATTTTGTTCCTCAACGAGGCCGATTCCATCATCTGCAAACGAATGGAAGGTGCGGAGCGTTCTGTGGATAAGAGCGAAAACACTATTCAAAACATTATATTGCAGGAGATGGAATCGTTGGATGGTATTCTGATTGCCACCACCAATCTCGCCAACAATATGGATTCCGCCTTCGAGCGTCGTTTCCTCTATAAGGTAGAGTTTGAGAAGCCCGACACCGAGGTTCGTGCAAAGATTTGGAAAAGTATGCTGCCTTCATTGAACAAGGACGATGCCACTGTTCTGTCGGAGCGATTTCCCCGGTTCGCTGGTGGACAGATTGAGAATATCACTCGGAAGGTCACTGTGGACGAGGTTCTTCGTGGTGCGGTAACGAAACTGGAGGATATTGTCAGCCTCTGCGAGCACGAGACCATTGGGGACGAGAAGTCACAAAAGACCATCGGGTTTCAAAGAAGATAAAATAACTAAAACATATATAAATGAAAAATTTACAAATCAAATCACGAATCACACCTCGTAAATCCAAAACCCTCGACACCTATCTTCGGGACATCGCCCAGCTGCCGTTGCTCACGCTCCAAGAGGAGTTTGAGCTGGCACAACGTATCCACTCTGGTGACGAGCGGGCTTTGGAAAGAATGGTACAAGGCAATCTGCGTTTCGTGGTATCAGTGGCCAAGAACTATCAGAATATGGGGCTGGACTTGGAGGACTTGATAAGTGCCGGTAATATGGGGTTGGTGACAGCAGCCAAACGCTTCGATGAGACGAGAGGTTTCAAGTTCTGCTCCTATGCCGTATGGTGGATTCGGCAGTCGATACTTCAAGCCATCTCGAAAGAGGGTCGCACGGTGTCGCTCCCTGCCAACCAACTATCCCTTCTTTCCAAGATGGGGCAAGAGGCTTCTCGGCTGGAACAGGAACTGCATCGACCCCCTACGGCGGAAGAGGTGACTGAGAGACTTGATGCCAACGAAGAACACGTCCGTTGGCTGCTTCACACCTCCGAGCGACCTGTTTCCCTCGATGCTCCCGTGCTGGGAGATGAGGGGAGTATGAGAATTGACACCATCGCCGACAAATCCTCTCGGACTGACGAGTCGTTGATGGCCGAATCGCTCCGTACTGAAATAAACAACGCACTAACCATTCTTCCACAGAACGAACAGAACATCATCAAAATGTCATTCGGTATCGGACAACCCCACCCTTACAGTATGGACGAGATTGCTATGAAGATGAATCTGACACGGGAGAGGGTAAGACAAATCCAAGTCAAAGCCCTCACAAGGTTAAGACGTAGTTCAAACAGAGAAACCCTTAAAATGTATCTTTAATTATGAAAGAAAACCAGAATACAAGCATTAGATATTGGCTCGACAATGTTGGCACACCCTCTCACATTGTTTTGGAATACACGAAAAACCGAAGTGTGGCATTTGCAGAAGCCATTAACGGAATCAAGAATCCACTTTCGGAAGCTGATATTGCTGAATACTATAAGAAAGACCCTTACAAGGGTGTTATCGCCACATCGTTGTGGCTTGGAAAGCATCGCAGCATACCTCGTGAATTCTCTTTTCTCTCTGGCGGAGAGAAAAACATCAGATGCCAGATAAGGTATTGGACGAAATTGCTTGAAGAAAATGGAATACGGTCGGCATTTTATGCTTCGGCTGGGTTTTTGTACAGACGGAGAAAACCAAAAGATGTTGAAACATCAGCTATCTTCACGTTACCTCCGTGGGAACTGCTCCATTTTATCGGGTATAATCTACCAGTAAACAAGCGGCCGCCAATTCTTGACATAGAAAAGCATTATTCCCTGTTGAAAGAGGCTCATTCCGATATGCTTCACCAATGGTACACAAAGGACAATGCAGGCAATATTGTTGTGAAAGACAAGAGTCAGATGGACTATATCTACTTTGACTATTGCCGACGGATATCCAGGGCTTTTTACGAACACCCAAACGGCTGCATAGACTACCATCCGATGCAGTTGGATGTATATGTGATTACAGGAAGGGCTGAGCATCATTTCCTACGTGATTTGGTGGATATTTCCCTCGAACTAAAGAAAATGGGATATGCCGTATGGGATGATTACAGCCACCATTGTTTCAAGATGCACCAAAGCATACGGAGTGAAGATATGGCCTTACGTAGGCATCTGATAGAGTCTGCCAAATGCTTTTTAGTGTATAATTACTGTTGGAGTCTTTCATCTGCTGCCATCCACGACATAGGGGTTGCTATTGAGAATGGAAAACCAATTATTGTGGTTGGAGAATTTGATGGCGTCCGTCTTGAAAACGCTTTGAATATTAAAAAGAAATTTCCTTGGGTTACTGTGGAGAATTGGGATATGATGATGAAACATCTGGTGTCGATTTGTGGGAAACAGCCACCAGTGTCGGCGGTTAAAAGGGTGAAGGAAAAAAGCAAATTGCAGCAGCCCAACGACCCAATTCCGATGCAGAGCAAACGAACAGGCAAATGGGGGTACTGCGATAAAGAAGGCCGAAGCAGATGCCAGTACAACTACGATAAGACGTATCTGTTCGCCGACGGAATGGGACGTGTGTCTATTGATGGGAAATATGGCTATCTGGGACTGAATGCGCGTGAAGCCATCTTACCACAGTACACACACGCCCGTGATTTCTGTTGTGGGCTGGCGCCAGTTGCCTACGAGTCTCGTGGACCAGTCAACAAGCAGAAATGGGGTTATATTGACAAGGAAAATAATCTGATTGTTCCTTATGATTATGACGATGCGGATGTTTTTGAAACGTGTGGATTGGCCAGTGTCAAAATTGGTGATAAGTATGGAATAATTGACACAAAGGGCAAATTGGTGATACCTGCCGAGTTTGACAATATCATAATCGAAGGGATTGGGCACAATGCTCCTGGTCGAATAAAAAAGGATGGGAAATATGGATATGTCAATAGCAAAGCAGAAATCATAGTAGCTCCTCTGTTTGAAATGGCCAATGCGTTTGGTGAGGGCTTGGCTGTGTGCAAATCCGGAGAACAGCTTTTCACCATTGACATTACGGGAAACCGTCTCGTCGGATTGGATTACGACAACGCCAAGTGCTTTTCAGAGGGTTTGTTGCCAGTCTGCTTGAAATATAGGGGTGAGAAAGGCAAGAAGAAAGAACTTTGGGGATTCTGCGACAGAAACGGCAATGAGGTTATTCCTTGTGAGTACGATGACGTGCTTCCATTCAGCGGTGGTTATGCTGCAGTATGCTATCGCGGCAAATGGGGATTCATCGACCATAAAAACCGTGTGATGATACCATTTCAGTATGACAAAATGGAAGGAAAAGAAATACGATGTGGATACTTCGGTTGTTTTGCAGAAGGTGTTGCCTGTGCTGCTATGAATGGTGAGGACGTAATGCTGAACAAACTCGGACAGGAGTTCATTGACGATGATATGCTGTATTACACCCCGGTGTATGAGAGGGGATGGATGATAAATTGGGAGATACTGCCGTTTGACTACCCACTTGAAGCCGCAAGACTACATAGGGTGGGAATATGGCCACAAGAATATTATATCACGAATATTCTTGCCTCCTTAATGCAACACAGACTGAAAGAGCATCCAGAAGAAAGACGAGTTGGGCCAACGATAAAACCAAGAATGGGATGGAGATATTATGAAGAATAATTATTACAAAGTAATGGATATAATTAGCAAAGAAGCAAAAAATGAAAACTTACGGCAGCAGCTTGCCGTTTGTAAAGAATTCATCGCCTGGGAAATGTGAAATAATATGGAGCGAATAGGTTGGTCATAATTTGGTCATATTTTAGAAGATTTATTGGTCATAGTGACAATATTCAGATAGTTTCGAAAAGACTTAAAACAAACAATATCAGCCAACAAGAAATAGTAATGTTTTATTTACGAAGTCCCTCCCGGGGTACAAAAAGGTGGTCATTTGACCACCTTTTTTATTGCCGTAAATTTGTAGAATATCAATAACTTACACTTAATTACAATACTTTGCAATTCATTCATTTTCAATTATATACAAAACATTATTTTTGATCAATAACATAGGTTGTCTCATAGGCACATATCAGTGACGTATATGTCGGACGGTCCGTATTGTCTGCCAGCTGACAGCTATTCGTAACCAATCCTCTCTATCTTGAATATCACGGGCCTAGTGCCATCGGAGCAGCAGGCTATCATCTCGTTCTACATCCAGCCCTTCATGACGGAACCACCCTGCAGGCCTGTGTAAATATACCTCGATATGGCATCCCACAGTTCGGAACAAAACGGCAGCTTGGGTCCGCCGGCCACCGTGTCGGGGTCAGCATCGGTGTGTATGAGGGTATTGATGCCACAATGCCAGAAGTAGTCGCGTTCCCCGTCGCGGTAGAACTCGAAGACATCTCCCACGTTGTAGCAGGGGCAGGCTCCCGAACACGGGTCGGCACAGTAGTGCTGTTGCAGTTCCGGAAACAGTTTTTTGTCTATTACAGTCAGTCTTACTTTGTGTTTCATAGTTGATTCGTTTTTTTGAACGCCTTGGGATGCCTAATCTTCAATCACATATGCCGCCACAATCTCACCATAGTAGCAGATGTGGTCGCCAGTCTCGATGGTGTAGAACTGGCGCGTTATCTCGCTGTTGAACAGGCCGGATTCCTGTTCCTGTCGGTACAGCACACGGCATTCCGCAGCTGGGGCAGTAGGGGACGGTTCCTTCGTCCTCCAGTCCCTTCCAGACGAGGGCCGTTCCGCATTCGAAGCAGTGTTTCTGTATCATTTCCTTCATTGTCATTATTTTATTGGTATCTCCGAATGTTGCACGGCAAGAGGTTTGTCCTTTCCCGAGAGGTAGAACATATAGAGCACCGCGGGTTTCGAACCCCGGTTCTCGCCATGGTGGACGGTCCCGACCATCTCGACCACCGCCTCGCCCTCATGGACCACCTTCTCCGTTCCGTCAATGGCTACGATGGTCAGTTCGCCTTGTGTCAGCACTCCGAAGTTCATCACCTCGTGGTGATGCCATCCCAGTTTCTTGCCTGCGGGGAAGACATATTTCACGGCCACAAGCTCCGGACGGCCCCGAAGGTAGTCCGGCAATTCCGCGCCATCCCAGCTCTGCGAGGTGCGGAACAGCTCCATAGTCTCCACTTGGTCTGTCATATCACGCGTGTCTTTCTCCCTGGCGGGTCCCGTTTCCGGTTGCCCGTCAATCTCCCTTCCCATCAGCATCACACGCTCCTCTTTCGCGAAGCCGTATTTCGCATAGAAATCCTTCAGCCACCCGTCTGCGGCGGTAATCAGATGCACCCCGACGATACCCATCGCTTTCAAATCCTTCATCGCCCTGTCCATCAGCATCTTCGCTATGCCATGCCCCTGGTATCGGGGGTCTACAGCGAGGTCGTTGATCTCGAAGGTGCGGCCGTAGTGGAACAGCATGGATGTCCCCAGGAGGAATCCCGCCACATTGCCGCCCACTACGCACTCGATCCCGTAAGACTGCTGTGACTCGAGGATTTCCCTCACGTGGACGGTAGCGTCCTCAGCGTTCCATGGGTCGTTCCACGGCTCGCCGGAAAACGCCGCGGCGTATATCCTGCCGTATTCCTGCAGGTGTCCTATGTCGCATTTCTGTATTGTCATCTCCATTTTCTTCTCTGTTTGTTTTATATCATAAAGAACTCGTTTATTTTAGGCTCCGCGAAGGCTCACTCTATCCCCCTTTCAAAACTCCAGTTGCCCATCTTCTTGCCGTGGCAGTCCAGCTCCCGGTAGTCGGCCACCTCGAAACCGAGGTGCCTGTAGAAGGCCAGGTTGCTCTCGCTGTTGGTGAAGAAGCAGATGCGTGTTCCGCCATGTTCCCTGACATAGAGGACGACGGCATCCATCAGCATCTCGCGTCCGAAGCCTTTGCCCTGATGTTTGGGGCTCACGGTGAGGGAACTGAGATACCATGTCGTGCCACCCAAAAGCGTGTGGCAGTAGTGGCCCGCCATGGTGTCCATCGCCAGCCACTCCTTTATCGTCTTCTGGTTGGGCAGCCTCATCACCTTGCCCCATCCATGGAGCAGATACTGCAGGTCGGACGGCTTTTTCCAGTCGGGCGGGAAAAGGTCGGCCACCGCAACGAGCGTGCCCTCATGACGTGCCACAAGGAAATGGGCACGGCGGCGTGTGGTGCGGTATTCGCTGTGGATCATCGCGCGCATAAACCGCAGCCGTTCTTCTTCGTCGGGGAAGAGATTGGTGAAATACTCGTAGTCGGCGAAGGCCTGTACCGAGAGCTCCGCGCATTCGGCGGTCTCCGCGGCGGCCATAGGTGATATGGTGAGGCTTGGGGTTGTCATAGTCTTGGTATTCATCTGTTACTCTATATCTTTCATGTAAATCATTCAATTATTGGAACATTTCCTTCACCTCCCTATTGCGCTCCATGAAGCTGGCCACCGAATCCTTGTCGCGGTACTCGGAGGGGGCGTTGTCTCCGCATTCGAGGTACTTCTTGTACGTGGTGGGGGTGATGTCCCTGTACTCATCCTTTTTCGTCCCCGCCACTATCTGGTCAAAGTATACCTGCTTGATAGTCAGGTAGAGGCTGTTGTCTTTGCTCGGTGTTTCCATATCGTGGATTGTATTAATTCATAACGTTGTTGTGGGCTTGCCCACATTCACCTTGCAAAGGTACGAATAATTTTCCAAATCGCAGATATTTTTTTTTGAGATAGTGAGGTTGGCACATTCCACCATTCCGTTGGTCTTCGTAGTGCCCGGCTTTTGAGCCGGTGTTCGGTATCCTCTCCGTGGGCCCCGCCAAAAGGGCCACCTTTGTGGGTTGTGGAGCCGTACTTGCCTTTGAATAGGCGGTTGGTGAGCTCTTCCCCTTATAGGCTTACCGCACCTCCTCCATCGTGGCGCCATGATGTATGCCGAGCACGCTATAGTAGTCTGTGGCAACCATATCCTCGGTCAAAAATCGCAATTCATACCTGAAGGCATCACCGTTCCGCCCGGCGAGGGAGGGAAAGACAGTCCGTGTGGCAGGCTGTCGAAGCGGGCGTGGTCCACGAAACGGAGGCGCACCTCGCCGGTATTGCCTCGACGGTTGCGGGCGACAATGATGTAGGCCATGTTCTCGGTAGAACCCAGATTGTCCTCGTAGACGCAGTAATACTCAGGGCGGTAGATGAACATCACCAGCGAGGAGTATTGCTCGACGAGGGTACCGTCGCGAAGGTCGGACAACTGCGGCTTCTTCAATCCGCCGCGGTACTCCACGGCGCGCGTCAGGTCGCAGACCATCAGCACGGCGATCTTGAGCATCTCGGCGGCGGACGCCAGGCTATGCATCGCATCGTCCGATACGGAGCATGGCGCTATCCAGCCGAAACTGTCGATGACCAGCAACCTGATGTCGTTCTCCTGCTTCAGCCGTTCCATCCGGCTCACGACCTCGGACATGGTCATGTGTGGCGCATGCTCAATCCACACGGGAGCACTCTTGGCACTCTCGAGGAATTCGGCATTGCTGGTCTCCCTCGCCTCAAAGCCCATGCGCTGCAGCATCGCTATCTTCTCCTTCTGCTCGGCTGTAAGCCGCGTGGGCTGCATATCGTTCCTCTTCACCGCATCCCAGCCGAACTGCGTGGCCATAAGCCGTTTGGCCACATATTCCGCATCGTCGGCAAGCGACAGCACTGCCGTGGGTATTCTGTTCAGAATGCCCATGTTCCTCACCACCGACATGGCAAAGGCCGTCTTGCCCATCGCCGGACGTCCGGCGATGGTGGAGATGCCGCCCACTATCAGGCCACCCGTCAGCCAGTCCAAATCCTCGAAAAAAGTCGGCAGACGCTCTTCCTTGTCACCGACATGACACAAAAGTTTGTTGAGTTTCATCGTGTTGTATTATCAAAGGTTATCGTTAAGGTTAACGTTTTCGTTATCATTCATCGATTTCATCAGCGCGCTGAATCTACGGTCCAGAGCCTTGTATGTAGGGTCTGTCTCGCCCTTCACCATCTTGAGGTAGAGCAGCTTACCGGCAACCACGTTCTCGATGTGGTGGACGGGAGGCAGGCCACCCGCTGGGCGTATGAATTTGGGCTTGTAGTGTTGCTCGAAGGTCTGCTGCGCCCTGTCGTGGCCGTCCATCTCCCAGTTGTGGAGCATGGTGCGCAGCTGCTTCACGTACCGGCGCGACACGTTTCCCTTCTCGTTCACCGTCAGGCCCGTGACCTCCTGTCGCATGCCGCGGTAGCTGAGTCGCGTCTTGTCGGAGTTGACGGTGAAACCCTCCTCGTTCTCGATGATGTTGCGCATCGAGCGGACAAATCTGTCCTCCTCGCTGAACACGTTGGCCATCCCGCTGAAGGTGATATCGTCAGCGTAGCGCGTGTATTTTAGTCCATAGGCCTTCGCCAAGGCGGTGAGCTTGCGATCCATACGCTCGCAGACGATGTTGGTCACCGTGGGCGACGTGGGCGCTCCCATCGGCAGCACGCTCCGTCCGTCAGCGTCCGTGCAGCAGCAGAGGGCGGCAATGAGGCTCGCCGCCTCGCGGCTCATGCAGAACGGTTTCGCCATCAGCCGCTTGAAGAGCCTTCCCGACGATATGGAGTGGAAGAAATCCTTCAGGTCGATATTGTAGACCAGCCGTTGGCCGAGATGCACTCTGGCGTTCGTCGCCACCGAACGGCGCGGCACGAAGCCCATGGCGGCCAGGTGTGGCGTGTGGACAGTCTGCAGAGCCAGATTCAGACCCTGCTGGATGTATTTCAGCGTCGGCTCCGGTGCGTCGATGGTGCGGAACTCGCCATGCCGCCTTTTCGGAATCTGGAATGTGGTGTACCTGTGCGGGTTGAGCGACGAATAGGCAGCCCGGTTCAGCTCGGCCATCGATACCGTGCGCGCCTTCTCACCATACATCCCCACGAGTGCCACGTTGACAATCTGCAGCAGGTCCCTCTTCGTGCGGAGGCACCGCCACAAGTCGCCGATGCGGGTCAGCGTTTCGGAGTCTATGTTCTTTCGCCCAGTCATAATTCCAGCGTCAACTTTCAACTATCAACTTGAAAGCCATTGTCATCCGGAGCAGTGATTACTTCAGACAGCGTCATTCATATTCGTCTCGCGAGACGGGATGCGAAGCGGTGGCCCGCGCGAAGGTGCAGCACGGCTCGCGAGACGCACCTCCGACCCGACGCCAGACTATGGATGGACACCGCAACCCCGCGAAGAGACATTGAGATTCAGGCACATCGGAGACAGGGTGTCATCCCAGAAATGGTACGACACCCTTGATTCCGTGGCCCATAGCCTGCCGATTCCAGCAGACGGCCTCCGCCCGATAAACGGCCAGAGTGTTCTAATTCAGACCGCTCCGGTGACAATTGCTTCAAAGTACTGTTATTGTATACGAGTGCAAAAATACATACATTTCCCGCCTCACTTTTCCGTCTCCGGCCAAAGTTATAAACACTCCGTATAATGCTGCAACACAATTATTTATTGCACGAGTATATCACTTTGGTTTTCAACCCATAAGCCATCTTTCGCCACTAACTGTTTCAATATCAAATATCGTTTTTTTATCAACAGCGAAGCTCACGGCGACAAAGTTCACCTTGACGGGCATCCGCACCTCCAGACTGCGAAGCCTAATTGCGCCAATAAGAAACCCCCACTTGTAAGCTCCAAGTGAGGGAATATGTTATAAAACAAAAGGCGTTGTGAATCAGCGAAATCAGAAATACTCCTTAACCGCAAACTCAAACTGGTCGATAAAGATTTGTTTGAAAGCGTAAATATTGTTTTGTTCGTAGAAAACAAGCATTGCCTTCTTGTAGTCAATGGAATCCACCGTACGAAAACTCAATGGGCAATAACCATTGGCTATCAGTATGGCATTGCTGGCAATACGGGCTGTGCGCTTATTGCCGTCAGAGAATGCTTGGATATACGACAGCAGCACCAATGCCAGCAGTGCTTTCTCGAAGATGTTTTCTTTGCCGTTAATCAATTCGCAGGTGTCACGCAGGGCTTCGCGTATCTGGAATTCGTTATCTAGCGGATGGTAATTGGTGCCGGTGATACCCACTCGCCGGTGGCGAATGCCCGTGTCAACCGAAAGCTCTTTGGTGAGCAACTGATGAATATCCTCAATGTGGCTGACAGTCAACGTCTGCAGATAGTCGGGGTTGTCGAGGATAAATCGCAGGGCGTCCTTGTGGTTGAGCAACATGACAGCCTCTTCCTTGGTTTTGCCGTCGGCGGTCTTGCTCTCGCGGAGCAACCGTTCAGTCTCCAACAACGAGTAAGTATTGCCCTCTATCTGCGACGACTTCCAGCTGAGGTCGATACCCAGGCGCTCCATCTCTTTGCGATATTCATTGTCGGTCATCTCGCTAATATGCCTATGGAACTCTGCCTGCAGCTCTTGCAGATGCTCATTTTCTTCGTCGGAGAAGAGCTTTACTGCCGGAAGCTGTTCGCGGATCAGGTCGAAATTAAACGAGGTTTGCACCTGCCTGTCGTCAACATCAAGAGCGAAATAGGTGTCCAAGTCTATCGGCATCAGCAAATGTGCCTGCGGAGAGAGGCTGTAGCGTGTGGCGCGGGCCTTGCCCTCAACCACTATATCGCCTTTTTGAACCCCTGCAGCGATGATACGCTTTATGGTCGCGTCGCTGCCACCAAAAGCGATGCCTTTTGCAATTTCATCGCGCGAAGACTGCGGATGATAATGCAGATATTGTAGTATTTCCTTCGAAAAATTCATTTTCGTTGCATCTTAAAATCGGTGCAAAAATAGTAATATTTTTCCGATTATCGGCTCATGCTATGAAAAAATACACATAAAAACCACTCTTTTTTGAGCCGATTCGCTTCAGACCATCAAAATCACCCGCTCGCTTTTCAGCTATCACATTCATCCAAAATCTTCCCGATGCTTCCTTTTCCTACGATACACTTTCTTGCTTTTCTTTATCCGTGTGCGTGAATGGAATCCATCGCCAAGCAACAACCGTTCTATCTCACGGTTCGCCTTGCGGGCAGCAAGGAGATCCAAAGGAAGTTTCTTATTTTGTTTACGATTATTCATGGGAGTATGTATCAAAAGAATTTATTCTATTTGCCAATTATCATTTCTCCTAATGGGTTGTTACTGTGCTTCTCCCAATTCTTCTCAACCACCTCCTTGCTTGTGTTGGCGTAACAGTATACACATTGATGGAGACAGGTATTGTACATGCCAATATCTTTGCTAATCATACATCCACATACTTTGCGTTGACCTTTGTCCTTCATCTTCTCAGGAGTCAATGCTGGTCGAGTAAAATCTATGCCAAACATTTGACTTGGCATTTCACCATAAGATAAATAGTATAGTAATTCCTTATCGTCCGACCATAGTTTCTTCATCAATTCTCCATCAATACATCTATTGTGGGCAATACCATAATGGTTGAGGTCTATTTGTTCGCCGCAAGTGGCAAGTTCAATATTCCAACCTTCTTCCGCCCATCTATTTCGACATTTTGAAAGGCCATCAGCAATCTCGTTCATCTGTAGATGAGTCAACTCGGCTTGGTCAATTGTTTCTTTGGTAAAATGACTTGTCTCTTTTACAAGGTTGTTTTGGACTTTTCGATAACCATTGATGTCTATAAAGCTAAACACCAACTTGTCTGTGAGTCCCTTTATTTTATTGCCCACATTCCAGATTTTAGTCAGCAAGTCTCGTGGTGACAAACTCGGTGTAACAATCAATGGATCAGACCTCCAAATCACACGCTCTTTCCCTATCATTTCTGATAAATGCCGGAATGTTTCCACTCGCTGTTCTACACCAGGAACTTTTGGCTCAAATCCTTCCTTCACATAGTCGTTCAGCGTGAACTGAAAGTAATAATGTATTCCTCGCTCATCCAATTCGTGAAGTTTAGGAATTAGGGGTTGGGGATTCTTTGTCCAAAACACAATCACCTTTGTGTTTTGAAAAGAAATATACATGGGTTGCTGATTGAATGGATTTTTCCAAACCACATACCCTTCTCTCAAACGGTTAATGAACCAATCAGCATAAAATGCAGGAATGTCTGTTGATCGGCTTGCGGAAATGATTACAGGTGAAGTGGCTGTAACTATTTCCCCACTTGAGGTCCGTATAGTTATTTTATTGTCCATGTTGCATTGAAAGTTCCTTTAGTTTTGCATATACAGTTTGCAGGTCTCCTTCGAGATGCCCCCAGTCAAACAGTTCGCTACCGAGGCTTTCTAAATTGCAGACGTCAGCTAGATTGGCTTTATATGAGTATACCATATTTTGAGCCTCTTCTTTAGCTTTCCGTATCTCCTTATCCCGCTTTCTTCCATCCTTTGTTCTTTCAGCTAAAAGAATTATATCCAATGCATTTCCTACTATTGATAAATACTTGCATATAGCATATCTATTTATTTCGTTATTCATAATCAATCACAATAATAATGTAATAAATACTGTTTTAATTCATCCACGCTATTTCTATTCTCTTCTGTCCAAGGAAGAGCTTCTTTATTCTTCTGAGAAAAACACCACTTATTGAAATGGTTTATGACATCAGAATTGTTTCGTTTATATTGCTCGGAGTGCATGCTGTAGTATCCAGATTGATAGCTTTTTTGGAAGTCTCTAAATAGTTTCAAAACGGATTTTTTAATTTGTGGTAACAACGAAGGGCATTTGTTTATAACGTCTTCGGCATTTCGGTCAAAGATGATACTCCACTGTGCATGTTCATTACTTGATTCTGCATCGTGCCCCAAATTAAAAAGACTAGGAGTAGCCATTGGCTCTTTTTTCCCCTTTCTTTTTTTGGTAATTGAACTAGATCCATCCAATCCTTTGCGAACTTCTTCAATAATTCCTTTCCATTTGCATAATTTTATAATATTATCCCAATCCGATATTCCTTCATTCAATATTTTTGAACATGCTTCTTGATGTTTCTTCGGATTATATTTAGGGTGAGCCTTTATAGCATCTACAATTGCACGACGTTTTGTATTGACAATAATGTCTGTATTTTCAATTTCACTAACGGCATCTGCTTTGACTGGGTGAATATCCGAAAGAATATGTGTTGTCCCACTATCAACAATACTTGGGACATCTTCTCCAAATAATTGTCCATAAAACTCTTTATAAACAGACCAAATGTAACTTTTTTCTTGATTATAAAGTATATCCGTAAAATCTCTTGTCAGATTTGCAAAACCATTAAGAGTACCGTAAAAAGAAAAGGCTAGTTTGTAATCTGTCATTTCTTTATTTTGCATAAACGCAAGCAGTTTCTCCCAATCATCACCAGCGATAAGCACAGACGCTATAGAAGACAACAAACCGTTATTCCAATTATGATTAAATTCTTCCCCGACTAAATGCCGACGCAAATCGTTCAAATAGGTTCTTGTTTGGCTACCTTCCCACAATTCTCGATATACTTCCTTGGCTTTAAGCGTAAGGTTCTTCGCCAGTTCTTCTTTATTGGTGCTTATTTTGCCATTAGTAATTTTATCCGATAGGGTTTCATTAAGCCATGAGATACAGAGACGAACCTCCGTATCATTGATTAGGTTTATATTTTTCAATACCGAAACTTTGTTGTCAATTACCACTAATTCTTCATCAGTGGGTGACAAATACTGTCTGTTTACTTGATTTTGTTTTTTAGACACCTCTATTTTCCGCTTAATCCAAGTGATTGCACTATTTTCTCTCTCGTCTTTCTCTGATACATTTTGTAAACATGATAGCCAAAAGGATTTGTCTTCGTTTTGCAAATAGTCTTTTCGTGAAAAAATCCATGACCATACTGTTTTTGTCTTTTTCTTTGCATCCAATGCCGAGGAGTTGATCATCTCATAAAGTTTCAAGTAATCAGCATTTTGCTCGTTCAAATAATCAAATAAAACATCAAGTCTTTCACTTTGATATGCAGTTGGCTTTTTTTCAAAACTTGATACTATGGCGGCAAAAATGTTATGAATCTCTTTGAGAACATTCAAATATTTCACAGATTCCGAATCCGATGACAATAAGGATCCTATGTAATAACCATACAGCATACCCTTCATTTTGTTGATTCTTACATCTTTTTCTATTTCCAGTTCATTCAGCGCACAAGGTTCACACGATTTAATGGGTATATAACAATTGGATGGTTTTTGAATAGTTTTTATTTGCCTTGCATAAAGACGCATCAGTTTCGTTTCCAAACTTGATTCTGACATAGACAAAGTAATTGTTTTGTCCGTTTCATCGTAAAACAAAAACCGTGAAGTAGTTGGAGTAAGATATATGGTATGGTCACAATACCAAAACCCATCTGTTTGTTTAAGCTGTGTTTCATCAATCAATAATTCTATCAATAACGGATGATCTTCAATGTCACTTTTCGGACGTTCAAAATAGCAAAGGCAATCATTCAAAACTATTGCATTGGAAAATGGATTTTCTGGAATGGTAGCCCAACGTGAATAGCCGAACCCTCGATTATCATAAAACGCTTTTGGGGAGATGCTCTCACTCGACAGAATGTTATTGAAATTCAAAGTCGAAGTAGGTATATAGTATTTTTTCATATTAAATATCCTCCACGATGTCTTTTTCGGTATTTTTATACAAATTACTCGGGACTATGGATAATGGGAATGGTAACTCTCCGCTATACATAACATATAGATTACGGTATGTGCGTGTCATAGCAACATACAAGGCTTTTTGCTCGGATTCCATCCTCAAAGGATTCAA
>Ga0310694_10001534_pt1 | contig 25953 bp, 22 predicted proteins | sample 174DNAGHGhighgp2_FD_203884 | JGI IMG/M metagenome (GOLD analysis project Ga0310694, IMG submission 203884) | Sheep rumen microbial communities from Palmerston North, Manawatu-Wanganui, New Zealand - 1742 DNA GHGhigh gp2 (v2) (version 2) | ecosystem: Host-associated > Mammals > Digestive system...
CGTCGGCGCCGACCCATTCAACAAGTGGACCAAGCCCTCGTGTGTGCTCATGTGTGAGGATGACTACAGCAATGGCCACGGCTTCCCCTTCGTTTACAAGGAGTTGGGCATCGGCAAGCTCATCGGCACCCCTGTGCCCGGTACGATGACTGCTGTGTGGTGGGAGACGCTGATTGACCCGTCGCTCGTGTTCGGCATTCCTCAGGTAGGCTGTCGTGACATGCGAGGCAACTTCTGTGAGAACACTCCGCTCATGCCCGACATCGAAGTCTATAACACTCCTGAGGACTACCTCAGCGGCCACGACCGCCAGCTCGAGCGCGCCGTTCAGGAAATGCTCAAGTAACCGTTAAAAACGACGAGTTCCATAATAGAGTGAACCCCAAAAGTCCGTCAATAGACTTTTGGGGTTCATTTTTCAGTTTTTACAGTTGTCAAATTCTGAAATTGGCCCACAGGGGATAGTGGTCCGAAATCATGAATGAAAGAGCCGACTTGGTCAATCCGCAGTTGCTCATGGCCGTCGGGACAAAGTCATAATTGCCGGCACCCATGAACTCCAGCGAGAGTTTGGGGCGCTTTTTGTCAGCGGTATTAAACCATGCAATCTGATCATAATACTTGGTCTCATCAAAGATGGAACGCGAGAGAGACTGCAACTCTTCGGGGACATACAGGCCCTCACTCAAGAAGGTCTTGTCCAGCAGATCGCCACGCTCATCGATGTTGAAGTCGCCCAGCACAATCAGGTTCTGGTCATAGGCGTTGATGTCGCTCGCCCAATTGTTGAGCCACTTGGCGATGCCTTTTACCTCACGAACGCGGTCCTTGGACGACTCGCCGTAGATGATGTGTACCGTGACCAGGATAAACGTCTTGTCGCCAGAGCGGAAGCTGACGGCAAAGGGAGAACGCACAAACTGCTCGCGGATGACTTGCTCGGGATCCCTGACCCATTCATTGGGAATGACGATTTCACCTGCCAAACCTGACATTTGAACCCTGCGCGTGTCAAACAGATAGGCCATGCGTTCATTGTTGCCCGAGGCCGAGCTGTTGGTATCGGTCAATATCATCGACCAGTTATCGCCCAACAGTTTGAGCGTATCACGCAGTGCCCTCAGGTTGCCTTTCACCTCTTGGACGGCGATTACGTCAAAGCGGCTCAAGATCTCGGCAATACAGAAGATGGAATGCAGGTCACGGCGCGGTGAGTCCTTGCTGCCGCTATGCCACTTACGTGTCAAATTGCCAAAACCGCGGATATTCCAGGTGGCTATCAACAGATTGCGGTCAAGTTCCTTGAACGGCACCTTGGCGTCCAGGTCCTCCCTGAGATTGGCCAGATTCTCAGCCACATCAAGGGGCAATTCATCATAGATGGTATTCTCAACTACTTCTTTTTTCTTTGCCATTGGATATGAGTTTTAGAGGTTAATAATGATTTGCTGCAAAATAAGCATTTTTTTTGAAGATATGCGCAATTAATATCGCAAAGAGATATTTTGATTTGACAGTAAGAATGGATTAACTGTCGGTGGGGGTGTCCTCGTTTTGCTGGTTTACGGACGGGAAGGGAGGTGGAACCGGGCGGGAATCAGACAGGTTGTTCAGCTCGTAAAATGCTTGTTCCTCGGCAAGGGCCTGCTGCTCGGCTCGGGCTTGCTGCTCGGCGAGAACCACCTGCAGGTGGGGCTTGGTCACCTTGTTGAACTGCCAGATAGCGAAACAGCCTAATGCGATGGCTCCGGCTAACCAGGCGATGTCGACGGGTAATGATGACGTCGTAGTTTCGGCGGCATCCTCGTAAATGAAACCAAGTACAGTGGCTGTTGTGTTGTTTACTGCATGGATGAAGATGCAGGGCCACAGGTTGCGGGTGCGGTAATACACCCAACCCAGGAGGATGCCGATGATGATGGCCGTGAGCCCTTGGGTGAAATTGAAGTGTGCCACGGCAAAGAAGATGGCCGAGACGAGGATAGCCAGCCACGGTTTCCAGTTCTTATCCAAAAAGTGTCGCTCAATGGCACCCCTGAAGACGGCCTCTTCACCCAATGGCGCCAAGATGCAGACTGAGATGATGCCGATAGGATTCTTTCCCAATTCTTCCAGGAATTGCAAATCTTCTATCTCCATTTCGGCAAATGGCAGATAGTACTGAAGGGTTCCGTTGAAGATGAGGCACCCGATGGTGGCAAGGGCGATCCACAGGTACAGTTTCACGTTGTTAATCCTGCTGTCAATGCCGAAGTTGGCATATTTTGCCCGCCAAAAGATATAGATGGGGAGCAACTGACTGCCCACCATGACCAGGGACATAAACCAGTGATTCTGGAAAAAATTGCCGGGGTGCCCGCCAGTGACTGCAAAGGCGATAATCAACGCCGGGAACATCATGAGTAACGCTCCTAGAATCATCCATCCGAGCCAAAGAAAGAAATACTTGATTGCTTTTTTCATAATGATAATAGAGTTGTGTTATGCTGTTTGCAAAGATAACGCTCTTTGGCGGGATGTCAAGTCATGGCTGCATTAAAATGTGGAATGTATCCCGAAAAAAACACAAAAACGTCAATTTTTTTGACACTTCGGCATTTCCCGCCCCATTTGGATGAATGAAAAAAACGTCATACCTTTGCGATTTCTTTCCAACATACAAAGAACTATTCACATTCATGAGGAGTATTTGCTTCAACTACATTAATAGACTGATATTGCTGGTTGCGCTTGCGCTCACGGCTGTCGCCGGGGAGGCCCAACTGTTGCGCACGTCCTATTTCATGGAGAGCGCATATTACCGCATGCAGCTCAATCCCGCCATGACGCCCTCGCGTGGATACGTGCATCTGCCTGCCATCAGCAACATCGGGGCATCTTATATGTCTAACGGCATCGGCCTTGCTGACCTCATCGATATTGTCAAGAATTCTGATGAAGCCGACTATTTTGTTTCCAACGCCTTCATGAACCGTCTCAAGGATAATAACCATGCCATCGCCAACGCGGGTACCGACATCTTTGCGGCAGGCTGGTGGCACGGCAAGAGTTTCATGTCGTTGAACATCGGTGTCAAGGTTGATGGCAGCCTCAGGGCTCCCAAGTCCTTGTTCTCGTTTATGCGGGAGATGCGGGGCATGAGCACCATTGACTACAGCAACTATGAACGTCACATCGGCAACGAGGAACTGAACGTGTCGGCCTATACCGAAATTGGCTTTGGTTACACCCGTGAGGTGAATGACCGCCTGAGTGTGGGCGGACGCGTCAAGGGTCTGCTCGGTTTGGGCAACGCTAAACTCAAGGTGAATAAAGCCATTGTCAAGACCAATCTCGAAGGCCTGGATCCCAACTACGACTGGACCCATGGCGACCCTGCCGAAGTGTTGAGGGCCAAGGGTACAGCATCCATCGATGTGGAAGCCGATCTGGAATCTTCTATCCAGGGCTTGAACTTTCTCACTACCGGCAAGGGCTACATCGATGACCTCGAGTTCAAGGCAGGCAAGATGGGTATCGCTGGCGCGGGTGCCGCCCTCGATCTCGGCGTGTCCTACCGCATTACCGGTGGCCTCACCCTCTCGGCCGCTGTTACCGACCTGGGTTTCATCCGCTGGTCCAAGGGCTCTACTACGGTGGCTCATGCCAACACCAGTGACCTCCACTTTGATACCGAGGATGAAGGCGACCTCATGCGTTTTGCCGATATCGTGAACAGTACGCAGCCACTCAATGGCGACCTGCTCCGTCTTTACATCGACGAGCAGGCTGCCAAGGCCAGAACGATCAGCCTGTCCTCCAGAATCGTGGCCGGTGTGGAATATGCTGTCAACCATGACAAGTTGAGGCTGGGCGCCCTCTATTCCCATCACAACGACCCCGTCAAGGCTCAGGACGAGATTACCTTCTCGGTCAATCTGCATCCCAGCAGCCTTGTGGACGTTGCGGTGAGCTATTCACCAATCTGCTGTGGAGGTCAGTCAGTAGGTGTCGCGCTCAAGGCCGGCCCATTGTTCATCGGCACCGACTACATCTACACGGGCAAGAACACCAAGTGCTGCAATGCCCTCTTCGGCCTCTCCATCCCGCTGGGTAAACGGGAAAAGCAAGAGTGAGTTGCTGGACTTTAAAAGATAAAGGAGGGTGTTGCAATACCCTCTTGTGTTTTTGCTGTTTTACTTTGCATGTTTCCGGAAAATAGTTGTTGGAAGTCGGTAATTTGTTATACATTTTGACCTCAATCATTCTATAGCCATAAACCTGCCTCATGTTACTCGACGATGGAGTGTACAGGGCCGGATTCATGACATTAGTCGTAATCATGAAATAACTATTATTATTAATACCAAAAAACAGCGCTTATGAAGAGATTTTTATTTGTTGTCGCTATAGTTTTAACGGCTTTACAGATGTCGGCGGTCGATGTGGACCTGGCTCATGCCACTGCCACTGCAAAGCGTTTCATTAGCATGAAAGCCAATGCAAAAGTGTTGCAGAACACTTCAACCAGCACACTGAACTGATTCACACCGAGGTGAATTCATCTAACGCGATCCAGGCAGCATATTATATCTTCAACTATGACTGTGGCTTCATCATCGTCTCGGGCGATGACCGCGCTCATCAGATTCTGGCTCACGGCGACCGTCCCCTGGACCTGAAGCGCATGCCCGACAATATGAAATTCTGGCTCAGTGCATATAAAAAACAGATAGAATACCTTCAGGCACATCCAGGCATGGTGGTTGATTCTCCCAGCTTTAACATGAGTTTGAGAACCCCCGATGTGGCTCCGTTGCTCACGGCCGAGTGGGATCAGGGGTGGCCCTATTGTCTCCGTTGTCCATTATCCGACGACGGGGTAGCTTGACGGGTTGCGCCGCCACCTCGCTGGCGATGGTGTTCTATTACTGGAAATACCCCTTTGACCCGACGCCCGAAGTCGAGGGTTATATCAGCCGTAGTTACGAACTCAACATTCCTGCATTGCCGTCTATCACCTTTGACTGGGACAACATGCTTGACAGATATACCGACGATTGCACCTTCGCACAGGCCGATGCCGTGGCATGGCTGATGCGCTAAATCGGTCAGGAAGAGCATATGGACTATGGTCCCTTTGCCAGTGGTACTATGGGCGACGACATCCTGCGCGCCGTCACGTTCTTCGGTTACGACGAGGAAATGGTCCGTCTGGAGTGCAAAACCCTCACCGATAACCATGGCATCGACACGGCTACCTATTACACCGACGAGGAGTGGGCCGTCATGTTGCAGAACGAGCTTGCCGAGGGCCGCCCCGTGGTGTATTGTGCCTATGATTATTCGCCGTACGGGTGGGGCATCCCTGCCCGCTGGTACGGCCATGCCTTTAATGTTGACGGTTATTCGGCAAGCGACGACACCTATCATGTTAACTGGGGCTGGAGTGGAGTCGGAAACGGTAATTTCGCCCTCAATGCGTTCTCCGGCGGAGGCCATACCTTCAATCTCAGGCAACAGATGATCATGGGTATTCAGCCCCCTGCCACTGGTCCGACCATTAGGGTGAATCATTTGAAAATGGACATGAGAGCAGTTGTCGGTGACACAGCGACAGCCACTTTCACCGTCAAGGGCATGGAACTCACTAACCCGGTGACGCTTGTACTCAACGATGAGAGCGGAGCGTTCTCGATCAACGCTACAAGTGTCGCTACCAGTGATCTGGAGAACGGCAAGGTCATCACCGTGACCTATGCACCTCAGGCCAACGGTATCCACACCGCAACCATCACTTTGAGCTGCCCCGATGCCAAGGACAAGACAATCACCATCAATGGCACTGCAGCCCTTGAGACCTATATGCCTCACATGCTGCCTGCCGACAGCACGTTCATCAATCTGACGCAATTCCGTGCCGACTGGACCGATGAGACCCCGCGCGAGAACGTGGAGAACTACATGCTCGAGGTGTCGACACGGCATGCTGTCGAGTTGCTTGACACCATCGACGGCAGCATCTACACCGACGACGACTACGACAGCCTCACGCTCTCTGACCCCTGGAGCGGTAACAATGTGTATGTGGGCTACGGTGCGATATGCTTCATCAATGATAATGACAACGATGGTTATATCGCATTCACTGTTCCAAGCGGCTACCCCGTTGGTATCTTCACGATGCAGATTACCACGGGCGATGAGGAGGAATATGGACATGGCAACATCACGGTCGGCTCCCAACAGACTGAGCCTGTTAGCCACCAGTTCAATCCAGGTGACACCTATACATGGCTTGTGACTGCCAGCGAGGGTGAGACGATCAAAATGACCTCGACCGATGACGATGGCTCGCCCGACATGAGCATGATCAAGGTTTATTACGGTAATGTGAACGAGCTGAACTCGTTCAGTTCCGTCAATGACGATACCTATTATCGCCTCATCACGGGCATCAATGGCATGTCCTATACGGTCAAGAATCTTACTGAGGCCGGCTCATACTATTACAGGGTGAAGGCGCTTTATACCGATGGCACTCAGAGCGGTTGGAGCAATTCTCAGCGGGTGACCCTCTTAGGTCATGCCTTTATCCCGGGTGACGTCAATGCCGATGGCGAGGTGGGCATTGCCGACGTCAATGCCGTCATCGACATCATCCTCACCGGGAATGACGTCTCAGGCTTGGGTGACGTCAACAGGGACGGTGAAATCAACATCGCCGACATCAACGCCGTCATCGACATCGTGCTGGCCAACTGACCACGGCACATTGGCAAAAATGAGAGGGCACTTCATTTTGAAGTACCCTCTTTGTTTAGAGACTAGCCTGCTCAGAGCTTAGTTGCCCAGAATCCTCTGGATAAGCAGGGTCACGTCATCAATGTCGATAGCGTGATCATCATTCATGTCGGCAGCCAGCTCGTTGATGGTTGCTCCGTTTAAGATGTGGCCAATCAGCAGGGTCACATCATCCACGTCCACGACTTGGTCATCGTTCACGTCGCCCAAGATGAATTCAGGCACTTCGGGGAAGACGATGGTGTAGAATGATGAGCCGGCAAGTTTGACTTGAGTGCCCGCACTGTAATAGTAGGCATTAGAGAAGTATCTCCAGCCGTCAATCACGTTCTCCATGTCAAATTGGATGGAAATGGTCTCACCGGGTTCGATATATACCAGTTGGTTCTTAGACTGCACATTGCTGCCCGAGGAGCCCTGGGTGTACTTGTACATCTTGAGGGAGATGTCCTCGTGGTAAGGAGTGGAGCCATTGTTGGTGATGTTCACCTGCACGCTGTACTTGTCGCTGGTCATGATTTTGTTGGTGGCATCGGTGACATTGAGCAGCTTGATGCTACCCGACAGATTGGCGGCGGGCATCTCTTCGATGAGAACGTTATAAAGGGCGAAGGGATCACGGCCGTCGGAGTAAGCCGAGAAGGTGAGGTTGTATTCGCCTGCTGCTGTGGGTACAAAGCGGAATTGGATATCGCCCGATTCTCCACGAGCGACGTCGATAAAGCTGGCCGAGTAGATCTCGTCGTTAACAAGCATATAGATCACGTCGTTGCGGGTCGTACCCAGGTTGGTCAGGTTCAGTGTGATGTCAAGAGGCCTGTTGGGGTGACGCAGACCTTCCGATTGGCAGGAGTTGAGCGTGTAGAAGGGGGTGCCATTCACTCCGCAGCAGGTGAACGTGCAGCCGTTGCCGTCAATGACCATCTCAATGTAGTTCAGACTGGCTGCCTCGCAGGGTCTCCAGTTGTTGGCTTCGCGCTCGCTGCAGACGGGCACGATGCGATAGGTGCCGCTGGCGATGCCGCTGCCGAACAGCAATGTGCGTGACGGATAGATGTAGTACCCGCTACTCAGGTCGTTACTGTATCCCTTGTTGAGAATAGTGACCAGAGTGCCGTCCTCTTGATACACGCCCCAGCCGAAATCAAAGCTGATGGGGTGGTTCGTATAGTTGGCAAAGTGGGTTGTTATCGACAACGAGAAGTCTTCATCGATGGAATTGCGGGTGTTGATATATTCATCAATCTGGAGTAATTTGGATGTCACGCAGAATGATTCATCCATGGCCTCGCCGGGCTCGATGCCGCCCACAAAGGCCTGGCTCAAGACGTAACCATAAGCGCCATCGGCACTGCCGGTGCCCTGGATGTCGGGATTGAGCACGCTGAGCAGGAAGTAACCATTGCTCTGTCCGTTCCAGCCCCAGTTGATGTGGAACATGCCATTGCCGTCACATCCGTCCAGCACAAAGGCATGGGCACCACTGATCTTGCTGCCGGCATAAACAATGGGACGTCCTGCTTCCAGCTCGGCATAGATCATCGCTTCCCACTCCGGAGTGGTGTAGAGGGGACGGCGGTTATACTTGGCGGTTCCCTTGTAGCCGAAGTAGGTGGAGATCACTTCAGGGATGTCGCTTGAAGATGCCGATGTGGAGGCGTTCTTGAAATTGGCCTGCAGCGCCTGGGCGCAATACAGGGTCAACTTGGCAGCGGCGAGGGCGGCGGCACTGGTCGTATCGGTCGTCTGATAGGTGTTCCGCATCAAGTCCCACTCAAAGTCTGTCGACGGCAGTTCGGGCATGACGAACTTTAATGTTTGGGAAGTGTATCCGGGGATTGCCATCGAGGTGGCGGGCCACTTGTGGTAGTACATGACTTGCGCCAGGGCTGTTGCCACACATCCGGCATAGGCGTGTTTGTTGGCCTGGAGGTAAGGCAGCAGCTTGTTGTAGGGAGAGTTCTGGGACCATACGGCGGGCACTAACGGGGCGATGGCCCTGTTGGCTGTGAAGTGCAGTGCCGCCTGTCCGTCATCGATCGCGTTGATCTGCTCGACATAGCTGTCTAACAGCTCTTGCATGGCCTCGGGCATGTCTTTGTCATCAAACTTGCCCGTGTCGCTATAGCCCAGCACAGCGGGAGCGCGGTCGTCACCGGCCACGACAACATAGCCGCCCAGGCTGCGGTCGGCGTTGAACACATAGTAGGCGGCCGTCTCAGCCCCCTTGGTGAGACTGGGCAAGAGGGCCTTGTGGGCCATCTTCAGACCTGACACTTGGATTGACTTCTGAGCGAAGAATTGTGAAGCGATGCTCATGGCCTCGTTCTCGCTCACAGGGGCTGCCATGGCGGTGCTCAGCGCCGCGAGGCATGCCAGCATTAGAAATGTACGCAGTTTGCTCATAAGTTGTAGAAATTATAGAGTTAATAACCTGTTGGTTGCGTATTAATTGCCCAGAATCCTCTGGATAAGCAGAGTCACGTCATCAATGTCGATAGCGTGGTCATTATTCATGTCGGCAGCCAGTTCGTTGATGGTTGCTCCGTTTAAGATGTGGCCAATCAGCAGTGTTACATCATCCACGTCCACGACTTGGTCATCGTTCACGTCGCCCAAGATGAATTCGGGTTCCTCGGGGAAGACGACGGTGTAATAGGGCGTGGTCGTGCTCAGCACCTGTTGTCCTGCACTGTAGATGAAGATGGCGCCGAAGTAATCCCAGCTGTTGACGACGTTGTCCATGTCAAATTGCAACTCAACGGTCTCTCCGGGATTAAGGTAAACGAGTTGGTTCTTGACCTGTGAATTGCTGCCATAGGTGCCGTCCATGTTCTTGTACAGCTTCACCGTGATGTCGTCATGATAGACTTCCGGGCCGTCGTTGGTGACGGTGAGTTTCACGCTGTACTTGTCGCTGGTGACGATGTAGTTCTGGTAATCGGTGATGTCGAGCACCTCGGCCGTGATGCTCAGGTTGGCGGCAGGCATCTCGGTGATTGTGAGTGTGGTATATCCCAAGGGATTGCTGCCGTCCTGATTGAACGAGAACATGCAGGTGTAGTCACCGGGTGTGGTCGGCAGGAACCTGAAGGGAACGTCGCCGGTCTCGCCGTGCTCCAGTCCCACAAAGCCCGTCGAGTTAAATGAGCCGTTGACGAACATGTAGAGCAGGTCTCCTTGTGAATAGCCGTTGTTGGTGATGTTCAGGGTGAGATCTACCGGGCGGCCGTGGTGCATCGACCCGTCATTGGTGATGCTGTTGAGCGTGTACTCGCGCGTGCCGGCAGATCCATAGCCGATGATGGTGCAGTCGTCGCCGTCGATGGTCACCTCGATATAGTTCACATCGCCACCCAGGCAGGGTCGCCAGTTGCCGGTGCCATACTCGCTGTAGATGGGCACAATGCGGTAGGTACCGCTGGTAATACCCTTGCCGAAGTTCAGCGTCTCGTTCATGGTCGAGTAAAAATAGCCAGACGGGAGTGACGAGGTACTGCTCTGGTAGAGGACTGATACCAGTTCGTCCCCTTCATACAGACCCCAGCCGTAGCTCACCGCCATCGTCTGGTTGGTGTAGTTGTAGAAGCGGCCCGACACCGTCGCCTTGAAGTTGGCGTTGCTCGACACGCGCACCGTCACGGCATTATTGAGCGCCACGTTGCCTGCGGTCAATGCAAACACGTTGCCGCCCTCGCCAGGCTCGATGCCACACACGACGTATTGGCTGTAGATGTAGCCGTAGGCCTCGCTGGCGGCGCCGGTGCCCTGGGCATCTGGATTGAGCACGTTGAGCAGGTAGTAGCCGTTGCTCATGCCGTCCCAGCCCCAGTTGATGTGAAACATGCCCTCGCCGTCATAGCCGTCGCAGATGAACGCATGGCCACTCGAAGCCTTGCCGCCGCTGTAGATCACGGGACGGCCTTCGGCCAACTCGCTGTAGATGAAGTCTGCCCAGCCCTGAGTGGTGAAATTCTCACGGTACTCGCAGTGGGCGCTCCCCTTGAATCCGAAGTAGGTGGAAAGTACGCGGGGGATGCGGTTGCTGTTGGCTCCCGATCCGTTATTCTGGAAGTCCATCTCCACCGATTGGGCGCAGTACAGTGTCAGTCGGGCTGCAGCCTGAGCACCCTCGCTCTCGGTGTCGTTGGTCAGATAGGTGTCGTGCATCGCCTCCCAGTTGAAGTCCACAGGCTCAAGGGCGGGCATGTAGATGTGAAGGCTCTGGCTTGTGTATGCAGGCAGTGTCGTGGTGACTTGGGTGGGGTATTTCCAGCGGTACAGCAACTGGGCCATTGCCGTGGCAACACAGCCTGCTACGGCCTGACGTCCATTGGACAGCATGGGCAGCATGGTGTTGTAAGGCGCCTTCTGGGACCAGTTGGCGGGGACCAGCGGGTGGATGGCGCTGCCCGACGGGTTCAAGTTCAGGCTTTGGCCTCCCTGGCTCAAGGCGATGATCTGTGCCGAGTAGCTGTCGAGCAGATCCTGCATGGCCTCGGGCACATTGTCGGCGTCAAACGTCCCACTCACGCTATAGCCCAGCACGGCAGGCGCACGGTCGTCTCCGGCCACGATGACGTAGCCGCCCTGAGAACGGTTGGCGTTGAACACATAGTAGGTGGCCTTTTCGGTAGTGCCCTTGGTGGGGTCGGGCCTAAGGGCCTTGTAGGCCATCTTCAGGCCGGGAGATTGGAAAGACTTGCTGGCAAGGAATTGCGAGGCGATGTTTCTGGCCTCGTTCTCGGTCACGGGACCTGCCATGGCGGAGCTCAGCACCGCGAGGCACGTTAGCATTAGTAAGGTGCGCAGTTTATCCATAAAGGATGTTTTTTGAGTTAAATAGTTAATACATTAGTATGTGGGCAAAGATACTCATTTCTTGTTACATCAGCAAAAACTACAGGTTAATTCGATGACATTTCCCCTAAAGAGGGAAGAATGTTATCGAATAGCCTGTAGTTTCTCAGGTTTTATTTTTCCTGTTTCAGATGGCTCACGGCCGTGAGAGCAACAGCAGCACACGTGCGCGGTGCAGGCGCCAGGCTGTGCCATAGATGCTGTCCTCGTCTCCGTAGAGCGACATCAGCGTGTAGTTGGCAAGCGCGGCGATGATGGCTGCCTTCAGGCTGTTGCCCAGCGTGAGCAGGGGGCGCTTTTCCACCGCGATGGTGAGCATGATGTTCTGGCTCTCGAGATTGAAGTTGATGTTCTGTCGCTCGACGTAGCCGCTCATGCGGGCCAGCAGGTCGTCAAGGCCCTCGCGCACACGGCGGTCAACAATGGGTTCGTTACTCGGGTTCACGCCCCAGGCTGTGGCGTTCTCGGCAGGATGCCAAGCCCCCTCGGTGTAAATGGCTTGCTGGATCTCATCCAGATCGATAGTAATATCAAAACGGTACTTCATGGCAAAAATAGATATTAGATGATAGATAATAGATATCAGATAAGAGATAACAGATAAAGATAGTAGAGTAACTGTTCACTGTTCACTGTTAACTGTTAACTATTAACTCCTCAGCGCTCGGGTGCGGGCTTGGGGGCAGATTTTGGTCAAGGCTGTCGAGGGAGTGATGAAGAAGCGCGAGGCACGGCAGTGGGTCAGCACATGTTCGGTGGCGCGTTCCACACTCACGCCTTGCTTGAGCAGGTCGCGTACGCGTTGGGTGATTTCGGCCCACATCTGCCGGCGCAGGCGGTCATGGGCGAGATTGATTTCACTCTCTGAGTCATAGGTGCGGGCATTGGACCTTGTCTTCTCTTCGGCTTTGAGCATGCGGCACACGCGGCGGTAGGCATTTTCCAGGTCAACGTGGTAATGAGGACGGCCGTTGGCGATGGTAAAGGCGACAGCTGCCATCTGGGGGTGGGGAACTCCCTGCTCTATCATCGTATCGAGCGTGGGAACGTAGAGCGCAAGAAACTCCTTGTCGCGTTGGGCGCACAGGTCGCGCTGCCCTTGCATTGTCATTGTGTTGTTCATGGTTCGTTGTAATGTATTGGTAAAACGAAAATTATTTCGTGGCAAAATTACAACAACATTGGTATTTTGTCAAGTAATTTAACAATATTTTATATTTTCCCCGCTTTTTCATAACTATTCATCCATTTTCCTCACGCTAAGGTGCTAAGTCGCTAAGAATTTAATACTTAATACGTTACGTCATTTGTTTTGATGTGTCAGACGAAATGAAATGCTTCAATCTATCAAAATACATTTCTGTAGTGACTATTAGAACCATCTGAAAACAAAAACTTAGCGTCTTTGCGACTTAGCGTGAAGTTCGGTAACGGGTGTTTTGGCTGAATAGTTACCGCTTCTGTAGGGCTTATTGCTTGTGGCGGTTCTGGTATTCCCTGGGCGTCATGTCCGTCATGCGCTTGAAGAATTTGGCAAAGAACGACGGGTTGGGGAAGTTCATGTCATCGGCGATGGTGGATAAGGGCTTGTCGCTGTGCAGCAGGTCAATCTTGATGCGGGTGACCAGGGCATCATCAATCCACTGCTTGGCGCTCTTGCCACTCACCTGCTTGATGATGGTGCTCAGGTAGCGGGGAGTGAGGCAAAGGCGCGAGGCATAGAACTCGATGGTGTGTTGCTGGGGGGCATATTGGCTCACCAGCTGGACAAACTCGGTAAAGAGCCGCTGCTCGCGCGTCTGGCTCTCGCGGGTGATCTGCTCGTGCTGGCTCCATTGGTTGTTGACATACCACAGGAGCGCGCCCACGAGGTGCAGCGTTACCTGGCTGCTGTACCCTTCCTCACGAAAGTAGCGGCTGAGCAGGTCGTGCAGCCGGTCATAGTAGTCTACCTCGTCTGGCTGCAGGTGCAGATGGAAGTCGCGCAGATGCCCGTCAAAGGCCTGCGGGATGCTGCTGCCGATAGCCAGCTGCAGCACCTCGTTGCTCATCGAGATGCCCAGGGCTTGCACGTCGTCGCTAGCGCCCAGAAACTGGATGATGCCGTTAGGCCCGAGATAGACAAGGTCGCCTTGCTCAATGCGGTGCTCTATCATGTTGAGCATGACGTGACTCCAGCCCTGCCTGATGACGAGGATGCGCATCTCGGGCAGCAGGGTAGGGGTGCCCGAAAACTGTTCCTTGATGATGGTGGCCTGCACGTTGCGGGCCACGGCGAGGTTCCGGGAAATATAATTGTTGGCCAGGTGGTCATCATTGCGCTCGATGAGTTCCTTGAGTTGCGTGAGGTTGAATTCTTGCAGTTGAGCCATAGTCGGTGTCTTGATTTTGGACGTAAAGATAGGTATAAAACGGCAAAAATCGGTAGTTTTTTGGATTTATTGTACAAATTGGACATTATTTCCTTGTTTTGGATAGCAACAAGCCTGATTTTGCTGCTTACCTTTGCATGTACAATAATAATAGATGTGATGATGAACAGGATTTTAATCATTATGGCCATTGCACTCACGGCGCTCACGTCGTGGGCCCAGACACTCGACGAGTGCCAGCAGGCCGCCGAGCGCAACTACCCGCTCATCGCCCAGCACGACCTCATCGCACGCACGACCGACCTCACCGTCGCCAATATCATGAAGGGGTGGCTCCCCCAGGTGACGGCGACGGCCCAGGCGACCCTCCAGAGCGCCGTCACCGCATGGCCCGACGAGATGAAGGGCCTGATGCAGCAGATGGGCGTGGACATGAAGGGGCTCTCCAAGGACCAGTACCGCGTGGGGCTGGATGTGCAGCAGACGGTGTTTGACGGCGGTGCCATCAGCGCCCAGCGGCAGGTGGCGCGTGAGCAGGGAGCGGTGCAGCAGGCGCAGCTCGACGTCAACCTGTATCAGGTGCGCCAGCGCGTCAACGAGATGTATTTTGCACTGTTGCTGCTCGACGACCAGATCAGGCTCAACAGCGACCTGCAGCAGCAACTTGCCGCGAGCGAGAAAAAACTCACGTCGATGGTCAAGCACGGCACAGCCGCCGAGTGCGACCTGAACAATGTCACCGCCGAGCGCCTGAACGTCGTCCAGCAGATGACCACGCTGGAATCGCAGCGACGCGTCCTCATGGAGATGCTGGGGGCTTTCTGCGGCATCGAGGTGACGGGAGTGACCAAGCCCGCGACCCTTGGTGCCATCGAGGGGAACAACCGTCCCGAGCTGCGGCTCATCGACAGCCAGTTGCGGCTGGCCGATGCCCAGGACCGGGCCCTCAAGGCGGCTCTGCTGCCCCGGCTGGGCGTGTTTGCCCAGGGCTTCTACGGCTATCCGGGCTATAACGTGTTCAAGGACATGATGCACCGTGACTGGTCGTGGAACGGCATGGTGGGCGCCCGCCTGACCTGGAACATCGGGGCGCTGTACACCCACCGCAACGACAAGGCCAAGGTGCAGCTGCAGCGTGAGACCGCCGAGAACCAGCGCGAGACCTTCCTGTTCAACAACCGTCTGGAGCAGATGCAGCAGGCCGAGGCCATCGACCGCTACCGCCGTCTCATGGCCCAGGACGAGGAAATCATCGCCCTGCGCCAGCAGGTGCGCAAGGCGGCCGAGTCCAAACTCTCGCACGGCATCATCGACGTGAACGACCTGGTGCGTGACATCAACAGCGAGAATGCCGCCCGCCTGCAGCAGTCCATCCACGAGATCGAGATGCTCAAGCAGATGTATGACTTGAAATACACGACGAACAATTAACCAAACAGCATAACGATGAAGAAGTTAACAATCATGGCAAGCGTGGCGCTCATGGTGATGGCGGCCGCTTGCGGAAAAAAGGAAAAGGCGTTTGACGCCACGGGTACCTTCGAGGCCACCGAGGTCACCGTCTCGGCCAAGGCAACGGGCGAACTGAAGGCCTTTGACGTCACCGAGGGGCAGGCCATTGAGGAAGGCACCCAGGTGGGAAGCATCGACACCTATCAGCTGGTGCTGAAGAAACAGCAGCTCGAGACCCAGCGCGGCCAACTCGCGGCCAGCAAGCGCCAGCTCTCGTCCAACCGTTCGGCGGCCAGCAGCCAGCAACTGGACCTGAACAAGCAGCTCTCGTCCATCCAGCAGCAGATCACCAATGCCCAACGCGAGCGCAAGCGCTATGCCGAACTGGTCAAGGACGGTGCCGTGCCGCGCAAGCAGCTCGATGACATCGACAATCAGATCAAGGTACTCAACAGGCAGCTGGAAGCCACCCGTGACCAGATACGCAGCGCCAATGCCGCCCTGGCCGAACAGGGCAAGGGCATCGGGGCCCAGATGGACGGTATTGACGCCCAAGTTGCCGGTATCGACGCGCAGCAGCGCCAACTGGATGACCAGATTGCCAATGCCGACATCGTGGCGCCCATCAAGGGCACCGTGCTCGAGAAATACGTCGAGCAGGGCGAGTTTGTCTCCACTGGCAAGCCCTTGTTTAAGATGGCCGACGTGGAGCGGATGTTCATCAGGGCCTATGTCACCTCGGCCCAGCTGCAGAACATCAAGGTGGGGCAGCCGTGCAAGGTGTTTGCCGACTATGGCGATGGCCAGAAGAAGGAATATCCCGGCACCATCACCTGGATTTCCAGCCGCTCGGAGTTCACCCCCAAGACCATCCTCACCGACGACGAGCGCGCCGACCTGGTCTATGCCGTCAAAATAGCCATCCAGAACGACGGCTATGTCAAGATAGGCATGTACGGGGAGGTGAAGTTCTAATCTACTGAAGGGGAGTATCATAATGAGAACTGGTAGCATTCATCGAGCTTCGCTCGAGAAATTAAATAAAAATTATAAATAAAATTATAATAAAAATCAATTTTGTTTAATTTTTATACAAATTTTGTTTAATTTCTCGGCCGTTAGGCCGATTAAAAACCAGCGTTATTTATGACCGCCCTCATCTAGACTCTATAGAAAAATTGTCAACTCATGAATGCAATCGAGGTAAATAACGTGTCCAAGTCCTACGGGACGGTCAAGGCGCTCGACGGCGTGTCGTTCACGGTCGGCAAGGGCGAGGTGTTCGGCCTCATCGGCCCTGACGGAGCCGGCAAGACGACGCTCTACCGCATCCTGTGCACCCTGCTGCTGCCCGAGGGCGGCACGGCCACGGTCGATGGCTTTGACACCGTGCGGCAGATGACCGATATCCGCCGCAGGGTAGGGTACATGCCCGGCAAGTTTTCCCTCTATCAGGACTTGACGGTGCAGGAAAACCTGGAATTCTTTGCCACCCTGTTCGGTACCACCGTCGAAGCGGGCTATGACAGCATCAAGGCCATCTATAGCCAGATTGAGCGCTTCAAGGACCGCAAGGCGGGTGCCCTGTCGGGAGGCATGAAGCAGAAACTGGCCCTCTCGTGTGCCCTCGTCCACCAGCCCAGCGTGCTCTTCCTCGACGAGCCCACCACGGGCGTTGACCCGGTGAGCCGCAAGGAGTTCTGGGACATGCTTGGCGCCCTCAAGGAGCGCGGCATTACCATCGTGGCCTCGACTCCCTATCTCGACGAGGTGCGTCGCTGCGAGCGGGTGGCCTTCCTCGATCAGGGAAAGATACGCGGCATAGGCACCCCCGACGACATCTTGACCCGGTTTGCCGACATTTTCAACCCGCCTGGCATCGACCATGCCCCGGGTGGCGAAGTCAAGGACGAGAACGTCATTGAGGTGGAGCATCTGGTCAAGGCCTTCGGTTCATTCCATGCCGTGGATGACATCAGCTTTACCGTCAAGCGAGGCGAAATCTTCGGCTTCCTCGGTGCCAACGGTGCCGGCAAGACCACAGCGATGCACATGCTCACGGGCCTCAACCAGCCCACGAGCGGAACGGGTCGTGTGGTGGGCTACGACATCCGCACCGAGCATGAGCAGATTAAGAAACACATCGGCTACATGAGCCAGCGCTTCTCCCTCTACGAGGACCTGACGGTGGCCGAGAACATCCGCCTCTTTGGCGGCATCTACGGGATGAAAGACGAGGAGATTGCCCGCAAGACCGACGAACTGCTCGACCGCCTGCAGTTCAGCGAGCACAAGAATACCCTCGTCGCCTCCCTGCCGCTGGGCTGGAAGCAGAAACTGGCCTTCTCGGTCAGCATCTTCCATGAGCCCGGCGTGGTATTCCTCGACGAGCCAACGGGCGGTGTGGATCCCGCCACGCGGCGCCAGTTCTGGGAACTCATCTATGATGCGGCGGGCAGGGGCATCACCGTGTTTGTCACGACCCACTACATGGACGAGGCCGAGTACTGCGACCGCATCTCCATCATGGTCGATGGCAAGATCAAGGCGATGGGCACCCCCGCCGAACTCAAGCAGAAGTATAACCAGCCCGATATGGACCACGTGTTCACCTATCTGGCACGACAAGCCACTCGCAGTAGTGATTGAGTTTTCAGTTTTCAGCGGCATCCGCACTCTGCTGACAACTGAAAACTGCCAACTGAAAAAAATGAACCAGTTCATCTCATTCGTCATCAAGGAAGCCAAGCACATCATGCGAGACAAGCGCACGATGCTCATCCTCTTTGGCATGCCGCTGGTGCTGATGCTGCTCTTCGGTTTTGCCATCACCACCGACGTGAAAAACGTGCGCACGGTGGTCGTCACCAGTTCGATGGACCATCTGACGCAGCAGGCGGTGGACCGCTTGGCGGCGTCGGAGTATTTCACTATCACCCAGATGGTGGCCACGCCCCGTGAGGCCGAGCGCGTCATCCGCAGCCAGAAGGCCGACATGGCTATCGTCTTCGGCCAGGACTTCGCCTCCAAGCGCAGCGGCCTGCAGTTCATTGTCGATGGTGCCGACCCCAACATGGCCCAGCAGTGGACCAACTATGCCACTGCGGTCATTGCCAATGCCAGTGGCGGCTTGACCAATACCAAACTGCTCTATAACCCGCAGATGAAGTCGGCCTACAACTTCGTGCCCGCCATCATGGGCATGCTGCTGATGCTGGTGTGCGCGATGATGACCTCGATATCGATTGTGCGCGAGAAGGAGAAGGGCACCATGGAGGTACTGCTCGTCTCGCCCGTCAAGCCCCTGATGATCATCGTCGCCAAGGCGATACCCTATCTGGTGCTGGCTTTTGTCATCCTGATTATCATCCTACTGATGGCAAGGTTTGTGTTGGACGTTCCCCTAGCGGGCTCGCTGGTGTGGATTATCGCGGTTTCCCTCATTTACATCCTGCTTGCCCTGTCGTTGGGCTTGCTCATCTCCAACGTGGCCCAGACCCAGCTGGTGGCCCTGCTGCTCTCGGCGATGGTGCTGCTCTTACCCATCGTGATGCTCAGTGGCATGCTTTTCCCCGTGGAATCGATGCCCAGGGTGCTGCAGTGGATCTCGGCCATCGTTCCGCCACGCTATTACATCGAGGCGATGCGCAAACTGATGATTATGGGCGTAGGCATCGGTGCTGTTCTCAAGGAAGTCGCCGTCCTGGCGGGCATGACCGTGCTGCTCCTGGCCGTCTCTCTGAAGAAGTTTAATACCCGATTGGAATAAGCTATGGCACTCAAGTATTTGATACAGAAAGAGTTCATTCAGATACGCCGCAACGCGTTCCTGCCGCGTCTCATCGTGGTGTTCCCTATCATGATCATGTGCGTCATGCCATGGGTGATGAACATGGAGGTGAAGAACATCAAGGTCGCCGTCGTTGACAATGACCGCTCGACCTTGTCGCAGCAGCTGGTGCACAGCGTCGAGGCCAGCAACTATTTCATCTTCACCGGCCAGAAACCCACCTATCAGACCGCCATCCAGGAAATCGAGAAGAGCAGGAGTGACATCGTGGTGGTCATCCCTCAGGACTACAGCCGTGACCTGGCCGGTGGCGCCCAGCCACAGGTGCTCATCGCTGCCAATGCTGTCAACGGCACCAAGGGCTCGATAGGCAGTGCTTACCTGAGTCAGATTGTCACCGCCCACGTCAATCCCGATGCCACCGCTATCCAGTCCAGGGTATCGACCCTGTTCCTCTATAACAAGCACTTGAACTTCAAGCTGTTCATGATTCCTGCCCTGTTTGCAATCGTGATGATGCTGATGACAGGCTTCTTGCCGGCGCTCAACATCGTGGGAGAGAAAGAGTCGGGCACCATCGAGCAGATTAACGTTACCCCCGTGAGCAAGTGGGCGTTCATCCTGGCCAAACTCATCCCTTACTGGATCATCGCCCTGTTTGTCATCACCGTGTGCCTGCTGCTGGCCTGGGCGGTCTATGGCATTACCAGTGCGGGTCCCCTGCCGCTCATCTACCTGCTGGCGATGCTGCTGGCCCTGTTCTGGAGCTCCTTCGGGCTGATGATTTCCAATTACAGCAACACGATGCAGCAGGCCATCTTTGTGATGTGGTTCTTTGTCGTGATGATGTTGTTGCTCTCGGGTCTGTTTACCCCCACGCGCTCCATGCCCTCGTGGGCCTATGCAACGACCTATTTCAACCCCATGTCCTACTTTGTGGACGCGATACGCACGGTGTTTGTCCGCGGTGGAGGCCTGTCCAGCATCTGGCACCAGGTACTCGCGCTGCTGGCCATCGGCTCCCTGATGGGCACATGGGCAGTCCTCAGCTACAAGAAGAACAGTTAATGGCTCCCCATTTTGCATAATCAAAAACTTGTTGTAATTTTGCGCTCAATCACCAACGGATATTGAGACATGAGATATTTTGTGACAGCGATATTGGCGGTTTGCATGGCCTTGTGTGCGATGGCCCAGAATAACCGCATCTACATTGAGGATTTCGAGATTGACCCTGACTCGACGGTTACGGTGCCCGTCATACTCGCTAACGAGAGTCCCACTCGCGGCGTGCAGTTTAACATGACGTTGCCGCCAGGTCTCATTTTGAAGTCTTCTAAGGTTACCGACTACAGTTCGGAATATTTCATGTCGATGACTTGCCGATACTATGAGAAAGGTGGCTATTACATGGTGTTTATCTTTCCGATGGCCGCCGTCTGCTTCGAGCCCAACACGGCTGAGGTGATGACCATCACATTTGCTGCGCAGCCCGATTTCAAGGGTGGCACCATCAGCCTGTGGAACTGCATGGGCTCAACCATCAACAACCACTCCTTTGCCATCGATGGCGCTTCGACCGTGGTGACCGTTCCCGAGGCATCGCTCATCGGTATTCCCATCGACAAAGACCCCGAGAGGGACGAGTTTTTCAACCTGTTGGGACAACCCGTGTCTTCGCCCGATAGTGTCTCCCTGGCCATCCATGTCACGACGACGGCCGACGGTCAGCGCACCAGCCGTAAGGTTTCCTGCCGTCACTGATGAAGTGACCTCTCGAGGGATGTGCGGGTTTAAACCAAACCCGATGGAGGTGGTCTAATGGAAAAAATACGTTAAATCACTGTTTCAAAATGAAGAGATTATTTATAATGGCAATGCTTGTGGCCATGTTGCTGCCACAGCAGGTATGGGGTAAGGATTTCGGCAACGAGACCCTCAACTACGAGGTGGTGTATCACTGGGGCGTGATCTGGAAACATGCCGGCGATGCCACGTTGAGCATCCGCAAGACCAAGGACGGCGGCTACTTTTCTCAGCTCACGGGCAAGACGCGCTCCTGGGCCGACAAGGTATATCCCGTGCGCGACACCCTCAAGTGTACCATGAACTCCAAGCTGCAGCCCGTGCTCTATGAGAAACTGACGCACGAGAAGGACTACTATGCCCGCGATGTGGTGAAGTTCTCCTATAATTACAGCCACACCAACGCTCATTGCACCCGGTACCGCAAGGGCGGCACGACCACCATCGACCTGAGTGCCAAGGCCCAGGCCTATGACATGCTGAGCGTCTTCTACATGCTTCGCAATCTGGACTATGACGAGTTGAGCCGTAACAAGAACTACACGACAGTCATCTTTTCAGGCAAGGAGAAGGAATACCTCACCATCAACTACAAGGGTGTGGAGACCATCAAGATGCGTGACGGCACCAAGCGCAAGGCGCATTGCATCAACTTCAGGTTCACCCAACAGGGCGGCAAGCAGTCCAGCGATAACCTGACGGCCTGGATGTCGGTTGAGGCCGACCGTATCCCCTTGTTGCTGGTGGGTAAGCTCCCCGTCGGCGAGGTCAAGTGCTACTATTCAGGAAAATAACATTTAAGTCGCTATCTTGTCAATTGTCCCATTTTTCATGAATAGTGGACAATTTGGGATAGTTGACTTTTGTTTATGAAATTAAATAGTACCTTTGCAGGGTATAACAGACCTTTTGTGATAAACATATATGCGAAACATCATTTTATTAGCATTTTGTGCCATTTCGATGATGGTTTCGGGTCAAGTGGTGACACTTGACTCGTGCCGCAATATGGCATTGCGCAATAATAAGGAAATCCAGCAGGCATCGCTGGCGATCGACAAGGCGGGTTATCAGCGCAAGGAAGCTGCCGCAGCCTATTTGCCGCAGTTTGACTTCACGGCGGGCTATATCTACAATTCCCGTAAGGTGTCGCTCATCAAGGAGGACCAGATGCTGCCCACCAAGTCATTCAACTTGCAGACGGGCGCCTACGACTACAATCTGGTCATCGACCCGCGTACGGGCTATCCCCTGCAACTCGAGAACGGTCAGTATGTCCCCTCGACGGTAGCCTTGCTGCCCAAGAGCGGACTCACCTATAACATCCACAACCTGATGGGTGGCGCGCTCACCGTGACGCAGCCCATCTACATGGGCGGCAAAATCACCGCCATGAACCAGATTACCGACCTGGCCCAGCAAATCGCTCGTGAGATGCGAGAGAGCAAGGTTGAGGATGTGATTTACAACGTGGATGCGGCTTATTGGCAGGTCGTTTCGCTCTGTGCGAAGCAGAAGCTTGCCCAAAGCTACGTCAATCTGGTCCAGTCACTCGATAATGACGTCAAGGCGATGGTCAACGAGGGTGTCGCTACCCGTGCCAACCAGCTTGCCGTGGATGTGAAACTCAATGAAGCCAACGTTGACCTGACCAAGGTGGATAACGGTGTGACCCTGTCACGCATGTTGCTGGCACAGCTGTGTGGCTTGCCAGTCAACACCATGATGACCCTCGCCGATGAGGGACGTGACGAGCTGGGCCTCTCCCTGGCTCCCTCCCGTTTCAATCTGAATGAGGTCTATAGCAGGCGCCATGACGTCCGCTCACTGGAACTGGCCACCAAAATTTATGACCAGCAGGTCAAGGTTGCCCGCAGCGAGATGATGCCCAAGCTGGCTGCCGTCGCTGCTCTGCATGCTACCAATCCTAACAGTTATGACGGCTTTGAGAACCGATTTGGGGCAGCTTTCAGTGTGGGTGCTACCCTGAGGATGCCGTTGTGGCACTGGGGTGGCTTGAGCAACAAGGTCAAGGCTGCTCAAGTCGAGGCCAATGTCAAGCGCCTGGAACTTGACGATGCCAAGGAGAAGATTGCCTTACAGATCAGTCAGGCCGCTTTCAGCTATCAGGAAGCGTTCAAGACCTTTGACGCCACCAAGGCTAATCTGGCACAGGCCGATGAGAACCTGCGCATCGCCGGCATCGCCTTCAAGGAGGGCATGGGCACGGTCGATGAGGTGCTCGCTGCCCAGACGGCATGGCTCAAGGCCAACAGCGAGAAAATCGACGCCGAAATCAACGTCCAGCTCACTCTCGAGTACCTGAACAAGGTCATGGGCACCATGAGCTATTAATCTAAGGGAAAAAACTGACAACAGAAAACTAGATATGGAAAAAGACGAACAGAGAACTGTGGTCCGTAAAAAGGACAAAGCGCTGCTGGCTGCACTGGCGTTGTTTGCACTGGTCATGGCCAGTATTGCCATCGTGGGCATACTGCTCATCCATCCCGCCGACACTACCACCCAGGGACAGGCCGATTGCGATGCCGTGCGCGTGAGTGGCAAGTTGCCGGGACGCATCGTGCGTTTCTACGTCCATGAGGGCGACTCGGTGCACAAGGGCGACAAGCTGGTGAGCATCTACTCCAGCACGGTCGATGCCAAGTACTACCAGGCCAAGCAGATGCAGGAGGCAGCAGCTTCCCAGAATCAAAAGGCTGAACGCGGCACCCGCGAGGAGCTCAAGCAGGGCGCGTACAACATGTGGCAGCAGGCCATCGCCGCACAAACCATTGCCGAGAAGACCTACCAGCGTGTAGAGAACCTCTTCAAGCAGGGTGTGGCTACCCAGCAGAAGCGTGACGAGGCCAAAGCCGCCCTCGACGCCGCTACGGCACAGGTTAAGGCCGCCAAGGCCCAGTATGACATGGCTGTGAAGGGCGCTCAGCAGGAGGACAAGAACGCTGCCCGGAGCATGGCCAATGCCGCCCGAGGCACGGTCATGGAGGTGGAGAGCCTGCTCGAGGACCAGGTACTCGTGGCACCCTGCGACGGCGAGGTGAGCGAGATCTATCCCCAGGAGGGCGAACTCGTGGCCATGGGCACGCCCATCATGTCGATTGCCAAGTTGGACGACATGTGGGTGAGCTTCAGTGTGCGCGAGGAGATGCTCAACGACCTGCCCATGGGCAAGGAAGTGAACGTGCGCATCCCCGCCCTGAACAACATGCAGGCCAAGATGTCGGTCTATTACATCCACGACATGGGCTCTTATGCCGTATGGCAGGCCGCCAAGGCCCAGGGCCAGTACGACAGCAAGACCTTCGAGGTCAAGATGCGTCCCGTGAGCAAGGTGCCCAACCTGCGTCCCGGCATGTCGGTCATCCTCGAAAAATAACTGCCAACTGCCAACTGAAAACTAAAAACTGATGTTCCTGAACTACATAGGGCAATCTTTCAAGCGCGGCTGCGTGCAGCTCGTGCGCCGTCCCATGTATTTCCTGTTGATGGTCATCATGCCCATTTTGAGCTGCTGGTTCCTGATGGACCTTGTCAAGGGCGGCTCGGTACAACGTGTGCCGGTGGGTATCGTTGACCTGGACAACAGTATTCTTTCCCGGCAGGTGTCGCGAACACTGAACGGGCTGCAACAGGTGAACATCCGTCATCGGTACGCCAACTATGCCGAGGCCCGCGATGCCGTGCAGCGTGGTGAGGTGATGGGCTTCTTCCTCATTCCTGAGAATCTGGAGGAGCATGCCCTGGGTGGCCGCCAACCCGTGGTGAGCTACTATGTGAATTATGCCTACTATGCGCCCGCATCGATGCAGTACAAGGGCTTTAAAACCATGTCACTGCTGGCCAATGGTGCGATTGTGCAGACGGCCTTGCGCACCGTGGGTCTGCCCAACGAGTCCATTGCCGCCACCTTGCAGCCTTATCAGACCCACGTGCATGCACTCGTTAATCCGTACACCAATTACAACTTCTACCTCAACTCGACATTTGTGCCCTGCTTTTTCTCGCTGTTTATCCTGCTGGTAACGGCATTTTCGCTGGGCCTGGAGTTGAAGTCGGGCCTGTCGCGCCAGTGGCTCAGAACCTCGGGTAATAGTATGTTTCTGGCCCTGGTGGGTAAACTGGTGCCGCAGACGGTGCTGTTCACTGCCGTCGGGTGGTTCATCCAGTGGATGATGTACCGTTGTTACGACTTCCCGCTCAACTGTAACCCGAGTAACATGCTTGTGGCGATGTTCCTGCTCGTGGTGGCCAACCAGAGTGTCGCCGTTCTGTTGTACTGCTTTGTGCCCAACTTCCGCTACGGCACGATGCTGTGCACGTTGCTGGGCATGTTGTCGTTCTCGTTCTCGGGCTTCTCGTTGCCCGAGGAGTCCATGTACTCGTGGGTGACGGCGATAGGCTATGTCATGCCCATCAAGTACTACTTCCTGATCATGGTTGACCAGGCTTTGAATGGCATCGACCTGTATTATTCCAGATTCTATTATGCAGCGCTCGTGGGATTCACCATTCTGCCCATGTTCTTGGCTTGGCATTTGAAGAAAGAGTGCCTGAATCCCGTTTATGTGCCTTGATGATGTGTTATGACCGATAAAGTGAAACATAGCAGACTGTTCCTGTGGTTCATCCAGGTGCTCAGGGTGTGTGGCCGCGAGTTGTTGCTCGTCTTCCGTGACGAGGGCGTGGTCATCTTTTTCCTGTTGCTTAACGCCGTATATCCGGTATTTTATTCGATCATCTATAATCCTGAGGTGGTGCGCGACGAGCCTGTTGTCGTCATCGACGACAACCGCACGGCCATGAGCCGCGACTTTATCCGACGCATGAATGCTACCCAAGAGGTAAGTATCGTCGGTTATGCCGCCA
>Ga0310694_10001535_pt1 | contig 25932 bp, 28 predicted proteins | sample 174DNAGHGhighgp2_FD_203884 | JGI IMG/M metagenome (GOLD analysis project Ga0310694, IMG submission 203884) | Sheep rumen microbial communities from Palmerston North, Manawatu-Wanganui, New Zealand - 1742 DNA GHGhigh gp2 (v2) (version 2) | ecosystem: Host-associated > Mammals > Digestive system...
GCACGTCCTCACGCGGTGCAATCTTATTCTTCACGATGCCCTTGTCGCCCATGTAGGTGACGACGTAGGTGTTTGTGCCGAGGTTATAACCGCCACACTCTGCCAACCACAGGTATTTCGGCTCGCCAAGCTCGTCGCGCTCAATGTACACAAAGCCGTTGCCCAGCATCAGACGGTTCACCGTCACCTGCTCCCACAGCGACTGTGCCGACATCATGGGATTTGGCTCCACCTGCAACAGATAGTTCAGACGGGTTCCGAACGACACGTTGCCGCCGCGAGGCTTCTGCACGTCCATCACGAAGTTGCCGCCCTCACGGTCGCGCACCTGGTATTGCATCTGCATCTGCCCGATTGTCTTTGCCCTCAGTTCCACGGCACGATAGACCGCCGAGACGGTCAACGCCACTCGCGGATGACGGGCCGACACAATGCGCTCCTCGAACGAGCCTCCCTTCACGTCCGTCTTGTTGGTCGGATGCTGCGGGTCGGTCGAAGCTGGTATGCCTGCCTTTGCTTGCTGCTCAGGTGCCAGGCTCTCGCGCTTATGGCCTCCGAAGATGTTAGTTCCGAATATTTCCATAACTATTTGCCTTTTCTATTCGTGCGCTTTGTGGTCTTGGGTTTACTCTCCGTTTTAGTGGCCATGTCAGCGTCGGGTATCACCTCCCACCGCTTCAAGTCCAGCGTCTCAATCTCTCGGTAAGTCTTGCCGCTCTTCTTGCTCTTCAGCAGCCAGCCCTTCTCGGCTGTCAGCCGTACCTGCTGGCCGTCTCTCTGTTGCTTGGTTACATGTTCCATAATTCTCGTATTTTGTGGGTTCGACAATAGGATGTCCCGCAAGATTTCCTCTTTTTCGGGAGTCCGTTCGTTGATACAGAAGAAGAATCGCACGGCATTGCGCAGAAACTCCTCGACATACTGCTGACTGAGTGGGAATCCGCGTCGCGCCTTCTGCATGTATTCCTCTGCCGTCTTCGTCTCAAAGTGATCTATCCATGCATGTTTCAGTTGATGGGGAATAAGTGCCCGCAGTGGCACAGTCTCGCCGTTGCTGTTCACGGCTTTGAGCGTTGAGGGCTTCACGGGACAGTGGGGTGTACCAAACTGCAAACCATAGACACCGCCACGCACGAACGCCTTCACATGGTCGTTCTCCGGTATGTCCGTGAACCTTACGCATCGGTTGTCTGCCATCGGCTGTGTGAATCGCTCGGCCATCGGTCGCTCGTCGTAGCGTGTCAGTCCGTTGTCGGTCATCACCCGCCAGTTCAGCAGCACCACGTCGGCCTTCATTGCGGCCATGCAATTCAGGTAGTTCGTCAGCGTCTCGCCCTGTCTCACCTGCACATGCTCGTCCACGTCAATGAATCCAATCCAGGCATATTCGTGTCCGTGCCGACGGTAGCAGTTGGCATACGCCTCGCATTGTGCCGCCTCCTTGTCGCGCCAGTCGATGACCTCCACGCGCTCATCGTCAAACGTCGGCACGGGTTCGTTGCCACGTCCGTTGTCGTAGATGAAGAGCCGCTTCACGCCCATCAGCAGGTGGTGGTCTATCCACTCCTGAAGGTATCGCTCCTCCTGTCGGGCTATGCAGCACAGGGCCACGTCCTTGATGCCCATCTCACGCGGCGAAGGCTTCCACAGCGATTCGTGCTTGTTCAGCCATGCCTCGGTTTCCTTGTCCTTCTCGCGCCACGATCCGCTCCACATGTGCTCCATCCTCTCGCGGATGTCTACCTGTCTCAGCGTCGCGCCGTCTGTCCGTCTGATGTCTTCCAAGAATGCCGCCCCCGTGTCGTACCAGCACCCCTTGTCGGTGCCGGTCATAATTCCCCAGCAGCGCATACCGTCGTAGTAGTGGATGCCCAGTCTGCGGCACTCAGGCGCATTGATGAAGCATAGCATCGGCCACAGCCGCTTCACTGTCTTCGGGTTGTTCCACCCTTGGTCTATGAAGCCGCAGGCCGTCACAGCCTCGTCAAACATATCGTCGATGGGTCGTTTCAGCAGGATGTCAGAGTCGCAGAGCATGAACGGTCCGTCCATGTGCTGAATCAGCCACTCCACGCTCATCATGTGCTTTGCGCTGCCGAAGTGTGCCAATCGGTTCTCCGCGTCGTTTTTCTTGTTTGGCCACTTTGCCAGTTCCGCGTCGAAGTCCACTAACTGCCCCCGTGAGTTGTCTATAATCTCCACGTCTCCCAGAGCCTTCTGTGTCTGCTCGTCAGCCAATAGCCCTGCAAACGGCCTCGCCTCCCGTCGCTTCCCGTCTGCCAACGCAGCCTCGCACGAGTTCTCGAAGATGACCACGCGGTAATCCACTCCACCCTGTTTCCTGATGGAGAGCACCGCCGCCTTCGTCAGCTCCGGCGTGTTGTAATGCACAATGCAAACTGTCTTTCTCATATCTTCTGGGTTACTTGTCATTTACCACCAGCTGCATCAGGAATTGCAGCGTGTCCTCCCGATGGTTTGCGTTCCACGTCTCGGGGATGATCTGATAGGTCTTATCGAGATACTTGATACGGCTGCGCTCGTTGAACACGTTCGTCCACCTCATGCGCACAATCTTCACTGCATAGGCATCGAGACTTCCGGCATTCATGGCCGACTTGCCGCGCTGATAATCGACATTGGCATGAAGACAGCCGACCTCCTCCCACTCGATGCCTGCCGAGTCGAGTCCGAACTTTCCCGCCACCGCCTCCTTGCGGTTGAGCGGCTGGATGATGTCGTGTAAGAATCCTGCACTGTAACCCATAGCCTATTCGTTTTGTCGGTTGATAATCTCGTCGCAGTCCTCCTTCGCCTTGGCGATGGCTTCGCGGAACTTCTGGCAGATGTACGTCGTGGGCTGCTGGATGAAGGCATAGCGGTTGTAGAGTGCGGCCATGTTGCGCCGCTGCGTGTCATAGGCCTCGATGAGTTCATCCGTCGGGTCGCTGATCTCGCCAAAGTCGAAATCGAACTCCGTCTGAACCACGGTCAACTTGTCGATCAGCCCGTCGCGCTCCACCTGGAGCGGTGTGCCACCCGTCAGCACCATGTAGTTCTTCAGCAACAGGTCGAAGCCGTAGAGCGCGGCCTCCTTCTTCTGTGTGTCGGCAGCATCGCGGTTGTTGTAAAGGTTCTGCACCAGCAACAGCGAGGCATTGAAGATGGGGTCTGGTATGCGGCCATAGGTATCGATGAAGTTCTCATACGTGCGCCGCGTGAGGTCGAGGATGGCTTGCTCGGCAGTGATGCCCATCTGCTCCAGTTCTGCGTCCTCGCAGTTGAAGTCGATACGGCAGTGCGCGTGGATGGCATCGAGGCTCAGCCACTTCAAGCCAGTGTCTTTGTCGTTCGTCATATCGAATCTTACTTTTTGTCGTTTCTACATAGCCGACAAAAAGCGGTCGTGGGTTTACCCAGCAAAAAAATGGGGCGACCGCTGTCGCCCCTGAAATTACTAATTATTAATACTTAACCATATAACATAAATAAAAAACGTATGCTCTATTGCAATGGCCCCGAGCCTTCGAGCGAGAAACTGCCCTGGCAGAGGTTTCCCGTCGTGTGGGTCTGCTTGGCTGCGGTCATTAGGGCTTTTCCCGTCAATGTCGAGGTGTTTGACTTGTCTCTGATGGTGACATCAAACATCTGCCCAATCAGCAACACATCGCGCAACCTCGCTGCCGCAAGCATCAGATAGTTGAGTGTCAGCGACCATGACTTACGTCCGGCCAACACCTCCTTCCAACCTTGCTGTGTCGCACTCGCCCGTTCTGTCGACGGACATGCGGTGTTGATCTCATCGCTGCGGATGGCTGCCGATGCCACCACCGTACTGCCTTGTGAAAGTATCACTATAATATCTTGTCCTGTCATATCTTTATTGTTTTTAGTTTACCACGTTACAATCTCACCCTGTCCGGTGCGCTTCAGATGGCGGTTGAGTACTATCTTGATGCTCTCGCCAGATATTTCGCCCACCATATTCACACCGCCAAAGCCCGCACCTTGCAACTGGCTCGCCAAATTGCCCTGCTGCGCTTTGTTCAATACCAGCTCGCCTGCATTCAAAGCGGCAGGGATCATATCGCCGGAATAGTTGTTGCCTTGCACGAATCCATTAGCGGCATGCACCACACCACCACGGGCAAACGGGATGATGGTGTCGGCAGCGGTCAGGGCCTCAATAGCCATCACTATGGTGGAGATACCGCTAACAATAGAAATCAGCGAGGTGACACCATTGACGACATCCTTCATGCCTTCAGGCAGTTCGATGCCGAGTGCTTCCATACTGCCAACCATCTGACTGATACCGCCCGCCATATTGCCTACTTCCTTCGTTAAACTGGCTTCGGTCTTCTCCTTTGGCAGTTTCAGTTCTATCTTCAAGCCTTGCAGATCCTTGATGGATTTCGTCTGGAACATCTGCTCAGTGATACTCTGAGCCGATACACCATTTACCGTTCCCAATTCTTTCATCTCCTTGATGGCTGCCTGCTCGTCTTTTATCTCCTTCAACTTCTTCTCAGCCTCGATGAGTTGATAGAGATAGCCTGTGCGCATATCCTCGCCCGCCTCGTTCCATTTCTTCTGCAAGTCAGACACGAGCTTTGCTTGTGCCGCGATGCTACCATCAGCATAGACTATCTCTGTCTTGGCACCGCCAGAACCGCCTTTTCTACCTCCGCCACCGGAACCAGGCTGACGGCCATTCAATACGCGGGTGAGCTGCTTGTCAACTTGTGCAATCTCATTACCCGTGCGCTCTGCCTGTGCGCCGAGTGCTTGAAGCGATTGTAATTCTGTATCATTAAGTTTGCGAAGGGCTGCACCGAGTTGCTCCTGTCGATTAACAGGGTACGCCTCTTCATAGGCTGTACTGCCACCGAACATACCTCCAGGCGTGAACTTTGTGCGAGAGCCAGACATCGGAATGGCTTTCAGGGATTCATAGCTTCCGTATGATCCACTAAGGGCCGTTATCAAGTCCTGACCATTCACACCACGCTCAGCAGCCACCTTCTTGATGGCTTCGAGGTAGGCTTGCTTTTCGAGTTTCTGTCGTTCGCGCAGTTCCTTTTGGTATGCTTGGCCTGCGGCTTTTACTTGTTCTTTTGTGCCGCTGCCGCTTCTGTAGTCTGCAATACTTTCGGTCATACCAGTACGCGTGCGCTCTACATTTACCTGATTAAAGGCATTGAATGTATTAAGCGCATCAAGTGCGTTATACGCATTTTGTGCGGCTCTTGTTATTTCATCTATACGGTTAAGAAATCCGCTAATATCACCTGTGTTTAATGCATCAAGAAAACCACTATAAATGCTCTTTGATGACTCTACGACACGTCCCCATGTATCGAGCTGCTCTTCATTCTTAAAGAAAGCATCACGAGCCACGTCGAGAGCAGCCTTGCCTGCTGCAAGGGCCGTGCCCCAACTTGCAAGTGACTGCACGCTCATGCCGAATTTACCAGCGAGATTGTCGAGTGCGCCACTTATGCCTCCACTGCCATTGATGGACTTGTTGATGTCGTCAAGCTGTGACTTGCTATCCTGGATGCGTCCTTTCAGTTGGTCAAGTGATTGAGAGAGAGCTTTGCCGAATGGTGATTGCTTCTCTGCTTCGGTCATCTGCTTGTATTGCGCAGAGAGTTCCGTGAAGGTCTTCTTCATCTCGGCCAGCTTTCCGGTGGCTGTGCGCGAGGTGGTATCCATCTGTCCGATGGCACGCACATAGTCGAGCGTCTCCTTCTCCACCACTTCGAGCGTACCGCCTACCTTGCGGCATTGGTCAACATATCGGGTCAACCCGTTTGCCGCCTGCTTCAGTTTGTTGTCGTATTCTTGGCTCTCGACTTTAAGCCTCAGTATTGAATCTGCCATAAAAATGCGTGATTAATGCAACTATACACTAATCACGCATTTTGCGGTCTGGGGTTTACTTATTAAGCAAATCGCCAAACGAATCCGTTTTGAGGTTTACGGAAAGACTTGCACCATCTGGATATGACTGTCGCTGCCGTTCCGTTCTGTCGTGCTGCATCATGCAGACTTTTATATTCAGAAATGACGGTGCCATCCTTGTCGCATTTCAATACACGCTTGCTATGTTTGTCATATCTGCGCTTAAACTGCTCACCATAGGTACTATTGTAACTGTACGTCACAAATTCAAGGTTCTCGGCTCTGTTGTCATCCTTGATTTCATTCTTATGATTCACAACGAGTCCATCTTTATAACCATCAACAAAATGAAGGGCTACAAGTCTGTGTATTTGGAATTGTTTGTATTCACCGGAATTGGCGAGCATAACTCCTTGATAGCCAGCAGTAGCATATTTAGGCTTTATTATCCTGCCTTTGTAATGCCTGGTATGAACAGTTCCTTTGTATGTGATCACGATGTCACGGTCAAGGCTGCGCACACGCCCCATATTACTGACCTGATAAAGACCTTCGTAGCCTTTGATGTCTTTCCAAATCTCATTCTTCGTTTCCATAGACTTGTCCCATTAGTTTGGCAAATGGACGCAACAGCTTGTAAGCCTCGTTTGCCTCATGAATAAAGTTGGTGATGCTGGTCACTGGTACGCTGTTCATTCCGAGCGACGGAGACTCTGCGATGCAGCGGTTAATCTCCATCAATTCCATCATCTCCACCTGTGCGTCGGCCATCGTCTCCAATGTCTCGGCATAACTGATTTCTCTCTTGAAGTGTTGGAAGATAGCTTCAACGGCTTCATTGATCGCTTTCTGCGTCTCGATTGTTTTCTTAAAATTACTCATAACGATTGATATTTAAACAAAAAAATAAGCAGCACTACGCGCTGTTCAGGCTTCAATCGTGGGAAGGCCTTCGGGGTGTTATCCAGTGACCCGACGCGGTGCTGCTGTGCTTGTTAACCTTTTTATATATCCTGGCATAAAAATTGCCGCCTGTGCGGGCGACATCTTCACCCACGATTGAATTTTGAACGGTGCAAAGATAAGCGATTTCCCGCAAAGTTGCAAGAAATCGCCTAAAATTTTAAGAGAGTTTAAGAAATTATCCCTCCAGTTCTGGCTGGGTGTCGCCACCACCCTCGCCGCCTTCGCCGTTGCCGGGTGTCTCAGGTTCCTGCTCTGTTTCCTCCTTGTCGTCATCCTTGGCGGTAGCCCATCCGAGCTGTGCGCCTGCGATGGCTTCGGCTATCTCCTGCGACGGGCGATAGTTGCAGTGTGGTGTGAGGTCGGTCAGCGCGAGGTCTTCCTCCTTCTCCACCCACTTACCTGATACAGATGGATAGAGTTTTCCCAAAGGTCCCAGGTCGATGATTTTGCCGTTCTTCAGCTGACGGGCAGCTGCTTTGAGCATCAGTCCGGCACAAGCCACGATTTCCTCCTGTGCATAGGTGGTGTTCATGCCTGCAATCTCGCAGATGTCGTCAAACGACTCAGTGCCGTTGGTGAGTACACGGGCCACAAAGCCCGGTTGTTTTGTCTTCGGGTGCTTGAAGGGTATCTTCTTGCACTTTAATGTCAGTTTTGCCATATCGTTAAAAATTAGGGGTTAAAAATTTCAAGCGGTTGAATTTCCGATTTCAAGCGGTTGAATTACGAAAGTCAAGCGGTTGACTTCTTATTCAGCATCGCTTCGAGTTCGGTGTCTATCAGCGTGGCGAGGTTTTCGGCTGCTTTCGTCAATGCTCGCTCACCGGTACCACTGAAGAAGTTTCGTGCTGCGATACTTCCGCGATTACCTGACAGGCGACCGCCACGACTGCCAGCCATACGGTCGGATGTTCCATTATTGATGAAGCGCAAAATAAATTGTCTGTCGTGCGGACCATAGTGCATCACTTTATTAGTGCGCTCGCCTCGCGGTACTCGGTTACCGCCTCGCTGGTGGGGCTGAAGTTTCCGTGGCGGTTCGTAGTTGGTAGGCTTGCCAGCCTTTTTCCTCATGTTCAGGATATTGATATTGCCACCAAGTATCTTCTTATAGACGGCTGTGCGGATGCCATGCGCTGCACCTCGTGGATCACTGTCCATTGCACTGCGAGCCGCCGACACTAATTCCGGCCTGACCTCCATCAGAGCCTTGCGGATGAGTTTCTGCAAGGCTTTCTGAGTCTTGGGATTGGTGGAGAGAGCTGCTTCGAGCACCTTCTGCTGCTCCAGGATGACCGCGTCGTTTACTTCAAGTCCTATCATACACAAAACCCCTGTTTTGCGGCTGTGGGTTTACCAAAAAAAATCCGCCAACCTGTCGCAGGCGGGCGGATGATTTAAAGATGTTTAAGAGAATTTTATATTTATTCTTGCGAAGTATTGTCGTTCTTTTGGAAATACGCCTCGTATGGAGTCCAGTCGATAGAGTCTTTTTCCGACCAACCGGCAGCCAAGGTGGTTTTGATATAGGACATGGCATGAAGGTAGAAGTCGTCGGCATCCTCCATCGTCTCGAAGGTGTGATAGACGGGGTTGCCCTCTTCGTCCTCGCCCATCTTGAAGGTCACTGGCAGCGTGGCACCCTGTTTCTGCACGGCGAGGTCGTAGGCCGACTTGAAATTGAACTGGTTCTCGGTCGACAGCCACACGTGGATAGGATCGCCACCGGCCTGCGGAGTCCATACCAAACCGCCCACAATCTTCTCATCCGTTCTGGCGTTGATGTCGGCGATGATGGCATCCTTCACCATTTGGAGGTTCAGTTGTGCGTTCTGCTTCTTTGGCAGATAGATTTCATACCACTCATAAAGGTCGCCATTGGCTTTTGTCAGGCCGTAGCAGATGGTGATGCTGGTGCCTTCGTCGCGTATCGGTGCGAAGTCGGCCAGGAGTCCTGATGTTTTCTGTTTCATATCTCTTGCTTTTTTACTATAACACTATCTACCTACCGCCCATTATGCGGCCAGGGGTTTACTCGTCAGTCCGAGGTCGATGGCGATGTGTCGGCTGGCGGTATGACTGAGGATTCCGAGGTAGGAGTCCATTGTGCGCTGTGCTTTCTCTTCGTCGCGCAGGTCGAGCGATTGGATTCTGACCGTCATGCGCTCCAGCGTCCGGCGGCTCACATAGTCGCGGTAGGGTTTCAGGAATGCGCCAAGAAACTCCACGCCCTGATGCACCTCGCGGATATGAAGTTTACCCATGTGCAACTGCAAGCCCAGTTCGTCGGCCAGGAACTCACGCTCGCGGGGTACTTGTGCCAGCAGCCACTCGCGGTCAGGGTCTATCTGTGTGGAGTCATCGACGTAGCGGCCATAGTGCCGGCACAGGATGTCGCGCTTCACGAACTGGTCGAAGGGATTCAGATAGACATTCGAGAAGAGTTGGCTGGTGAGGTTACCGATGGGCAGGGCCAGTCCCGGCTCCACGAAGCGCATACACTTGGCATGGTCGATGTCGTCCCAATCGTGAAGGTCGCCCACGATTTGACAGTGTGCCATCGGGTCGAGCATCACGATCTGCTCTGTGAGCCAAAGGATGAAGTCAAAGTCGCGGATGTCAGACCATGTGGTTGCAGGTGTCAGCAGCACGCCACTGGGTATGCCCTCGATGTCCTCGCTCAGTCCTACGCGGTGGGTGCTCATGTTCAGGAGTGAAGCGGTGGCTATCTTCAGCAGGCGACGGCGGTCAATGTGCATGAAGTAGCCGCGAATGTCGAGCGACAGGGCGTAGGCTGGTTGCTGCCAGTTGTGGGTGGCTTGGCGGATGTGATGGCGCAGTCGGCTGATGCCGTAGTGAGTGCCGCGTCCCTCGATGCAGGAATAGGAGTCGGCAATGAAGGTGCGCTCAAACAGCTGGTGCGTGTAGCGGAAGTAGAGATGATGCACGATGCGGTCGCGGAACATAGCCGCGAATACCTCGCGCTTCTTGGGATAGGTGACAACGAAAGCACTTAGAGGGTTGCGCCTCGTATCGCCTTGTCAACAGATCATCACACAATTCATTCAGGTTCTCTGCCAGATTCGCCTCGAACTTCTGCACGTATGACATCTTGTGCTTGTGGCGGGCTGCGTCATAGTAGGCCACATAGAGGTCGTAGAGGAGTTGCTGGCGGGTCAGTGTGTAACCTTTTGGTGATAGTTCTGTCATTGTTGGAAAGAAAAAGAGTGTGGCTTTCATCATGTCGCCTGTTGGAAGAATCGAAGCCGTCAGTAGATGAGTGCTGCACCGCCCTGCGAGAAAAGCCGTTGAACCTGTTGTTGTTGTTCTGCGGGTTGACCCCTCCCGAGTTGAAGTTCAGGTTCCTGCCGTTCGTCTGCGAGTTGAGACTGCGAGACCAGTAGTTGCCGTTCGAACCACGGTTGTTCCACGACTGGCCGTTGCCGTTGCCTGAGCAGGGGAAGAAATCCTGGGCGTGCTTTAGGGTCGGTTGCCACCTTAGTACGACTTGTGCTGCGGAATCTATGAGGCAGAAGCCGCTGCCTGTCTTTGTTTTTTCTCACGCCCTACGGACGCAAGACGGGCAACCTATGAACTGATCTTTACCCTGCGCCTCTGGTGGCGACACTGCCACACTCTATTGTTTTTTTTAATGGTTATAAAATGTTTAATATCTGTTGTTGCAAATTGGCGATGAACTGACGGTTGTCATTGTCGGTGTGCATCTCCAGTCTGTATGCCATAATCTGTGAGAGGATGCCGCCGCCCGTCGGCTGTCTGGTGACAGTGGTGGCGGGTAGAGTATTGACTGGCTTTGGCTTCGGTGGTCGCTTATTGCCGTTCTCGTCGATGGTGTCTTCCTTCGTTGATAGCGGTATGCCAGCTTTCCATTTACTGAAGGCTTCATGCAGACGTTCGTAGGTAACTTTGGAGCCGTCCGATGGTGTGGGTAACTCGATAGTGATAACGATATGCTTGTCCTCGACAGATTCGAAGTTGAGCCGTGTCGGGATGAACTTCTCTACAGACTTAATCGGGAATCCGACGAAACAGAATTCCTCGCCTGTTGTGGCAAGTGACTTCTTACTCTCCTTCAGCGGCTTGCGGTCTTTTGTCTCTTTGCGTACCTTGTCGTTGTAGGTAATGGCAACGATGAGCCATGCCGACCATTCATAGGCGCGATAAAAATCACCCATCTGAAAGATATGTATCTTGTTCCACTCCGTCGGAGCTTGTCGGTTGCGCTCTGTCTGTAGTACGTCTGCTATTTTAGCCATTCTTTTCTGTATTGTTGCCGCTTCCCCGTTCTTGTCGCTTTGGCGGGGCTGTCGCCCCGCTTGAGCGACAAGAACGTGACGGGAAGGGTAAAGATTAGTTACTGCACTGCCCTGCGAGAAAAGCCGACGAACCGAACGTTGTCGTTCTGCGGGTAGACCCCTCCCGAGTAGAAGCCCAGGCCCCTGCCGCTCGTCTGCGAGTTGAGACTGCGAGACCAGTAGTAGCCGTTCGAACCACGGCTGCGCCACGACTGGCCGTAGCCGTAGCCTGAGCAGGGGAAGAAAAGGAGTTTCCCGTTGATCTTCGACTTCAAGTAGATACCCGTGATGCTGTTGACGGTTACCAGCTTGTTGGCCTGTGATGCGTCGATGACGGTCTCACCATCGGCTTGCACATAGTCGATGTTGGCAAACAGCTCGCCAAAGTCCTCCGTTGACGGGTCGCGCCACGGTGCGCCGAGGATGGCACGGGCAGCATCGAACGACAGTCCTGCGTTAGCGGTCAGCTGTGCGCCCGGTGTCTGCGCGTATGGCCCATCGTTGTTCTCTCCCCAGTTGTAGTCGAAGGCTGACGTACTGGTGGGGTTGTGTCCCTCGGTGTTGCCCCAACTGAAGAACGTACACTCATAGATGAATGGCGACGGCTTGCCGTCCACCTCGGCGAATCCGCTCTGCTTTGTCACGTCGATGTTGGCAATCGCCCACAGACGGCCGCTTGGCAGGCCCATATCCACGAAGAGGTCGCTCTGACTTGACGGGCGTTCCAGCCCCTCAATGCAGACGATGTTATAGTTCGTGCCGTCGTATATCACAGTGATGGTGCAACCGGCCTTAACCAGCCCGCCTTGCAGCGCAGCACCCTGAATGAACAGAGGCTTGGCTCCAGTCGATGAGATATTCAGCGTAGCCCCGTCCACGTTGATTGATTTTGTGAAGAGGATGCTCACAGGCATATTCTTAAGGAGAATGAAATTGGCGATAGTAGCCACCTTCGCAGCAGTCGTTGTATCTGTAGAGCATATACCATAACCGAGACCTATCTGCGCACCGTCGGTGATGGCATTCTGCTTGGCGTTCCAAGTCTGTCGCTCGGCAGAGGTGATATGCACGGTAGTATTGGCGAGGTGTGAGTCATACGATGCCACCTTTGCAGCCGTGATGCCAGAGTGGATAGCCGCAAGGTCGGCGGTCGTAAAGTGGGTATTGTTCAGCCGGTACTCAAACAACCACTCGCTTCCGTTATACTTATATCTGTCGAAGTCGTTGTCACCGTCCGAGTCGGTCACCTTCACCCATGCATAGTCGTTGTGATGGTTGCCGGTGGTGGCTATCAGTTCGGCCAACGAGTCGTAAGTACCACGGAATGTTCCCGCATACTCTTGCACCTGACTCGATACATATTCCTTTGTGGCGTAAGCCTGGAGTGCTGAGTTGATGGCTGTCGAGATCATCGTGCCAACCTGCGACGTCGTGGTATATCCTGCCAATGCTGTGCTGATGGCATTGGCCACCTCTGTCGTCGTCGAATAGGACTGGAGTGCCGCATTGATCAAGGCTTGTACTTGTGTCTGATTCAACAGCCCGCTCACAGCAGCAGCGATGGCTGCCAAGATGCCGTGCGAGGTCACGGGGTTCTGAGAGTTCTGCGTCGGTGTCTGGTCGAAGGTCAGTGTGTTCTGCTTCTGTGCCAGCAGCGTGTCGACGGCCTGCTTGGTATAATATAGCGTCAAAGCATCGGTGATGGCAGCTGCCACATCGCTGCGCGTAGAGTAGTTGGCGAGTGCAGCAGTAATGAGGGTGCCAACCTGCTCGGAGTCCAGCTTCGTATTCAGCAGCGTGTTGATGGCGAGGTCGGCAGCTTCGCGGGCACTGCGCTCGTCGGCGATGGCTTGGTCTGCCGAACCAGCCGCATTCAGTTTTGCCTGAACGCTCGCGTCCATATCACTCTGCGGGATGCCGGTGTTCGGTTTCTGATAGGCCGAGTTAGCCTTGGCGATGGCCGACTGTACGGCTTCGGCGAGGTCGCTCAAAGGAATGCCGGTGCCCGGTTTCTGATAGGCCGACAATGCTTTGGCGATAGCCTGCTGCACGGCCTCTGTCATGTCGGTAGCAGGGATGCCGGTGAGTGGTTTCTGATAGGCCGAGTTAGCAGCAGCAATCGCAGTTTGCACCGCCTCTGCCAAATCTGTCAGCGGTATTCCCGTCCCAGGCTTGTCATACTTTGCTGTCCATGCCACCTTCTGTTCTGGTGTCACGTGGATGCCATTGTTGCCTACGTGTTGCGCAATGTCCTGTGCATTGGTCTGCTCGGCTCCCTCGGCACGGTTGGTTTCATTCGTGAGATTGCTGTCAATCTCGGGGATGTGGTCGAGCAGGGCTTGCACCTGACGACCGGTCTGAGTCAATCGATAGTCTGCCATAATCTATTCTGTTTTTAATCGTTATTGCCTGCGTTTTCATTAATCAGGTTGTCGAGTGCTTCCTGAATCTCTGGGATGGCCTCTGTCAGTACATAGAGATAGAGGTCGTCGTCGGTCACAATCGGCTGACCTTGTGCGGTGCAGAGTCGCTGGTACATCGATGCGATGCCGCTCTCCTCTGTGCGCTCGTAGGTCACAAAACCAGTACCGCCACAATCCTTCGGGCAGCACATCAGCTTCGGGCAAGGGGTATTTGTTACGAAAGCGATGATCTGCTCGTCGCGTATCTCGCGCACAGAGTCGTCGGGATCGTCGGTGTCGGGCACCCAGAACGTACAGATGGCCTTCACTTTGCCAACCATGCCAGCCGTAGAGAATATGAAGAAATATTTGCCGCTCGAATCGGCGGTCATTTCCTGTTTGGTCAGTGTGAAACTCTCGCCACGCATACCATAGACGATCTCGACCTGGAAATCATTCTCCAGCATAGAAAAACCTTCATGCTCGATGTCGATGAAATACTTCACCTCCTCGCCTGCCACAATGATGTCGTTTTCTGTCATATCTTCAATATTTATTATACAATTAACCCCCGATATGCGGTCGGGGGTTTACTTATTTCTTCAGCAGATTGTTGATGACTTGTCGGCGGTTCTGTCCGACGGCCCGATACGAGACATGCACCCAGTATGTGCCCTTCGCATTGTGCTCCCAGATGAGTTGGTCGAAGTCGCAATGGCTCTTGATCCACTCAAACCACCGCTTGCCCTTCTGCATATCTCCATCGATGCAGAGGTCTGCCGCCTCGCCCTTCATGTGCTGCGAGTTCGAGACACCGCCAACGGCCCTGTTCAAGGCCAACGACCGATAGCCACTACCTATCTTAATTGGTTGTCCCATCGCCTCGCGCAATGGTTGCAACACCTTATGAACGAGTGCACAGAGATTCACCACGTCTGTCTGTCCAGGCTGGTTGCGGATGCCCTTGGCCTTGGCCGTCGCACTCGCACAGAGCTCTTCGAGTGTGAAGTTTTTGCTGATATACGTTGCCATAGTTATAAATCTTCGTTGCAGGGTTCGATGTCTTTTGGCAATTTTTTGCCCTTCTTGCCTGGCTTAACCGTTCCTTCGTCCGATATAATTACTGGCACGCATTTGGCGCAGTCTGGCGCAAGTCCGCACATAAAAGGGCGACTCGACTCGGCAATACGGGCAATGTCTCTCTTCATCTTTTGCCGTTCAGTCTCGGTGTCACGCTTAAACTCATAGAAATCCTTGCTCAGCTTCTCCACCTCGTCACGCATTTCCATATACCCCTGCTTATAGTGATCGCGGTCTTCGCGCAGCTCGGCGATGAGCCGGTGGTTGTCGTCCACTTCCTTCTGCTTGTCCTCGAGCATTTCCTGATAGGTGTCCTGCACCTTCTGGGCCATCTCTATCTCTTTGGCCTTGGCTTCCGCCTCTTTTTCCTTAACCTCCACTTCGGCTTGTTTGGCTTCAGCCTTGGCCTTGGCTCTCTGCCAACGCCATGTAAAGAATCCTCCAGCACCGCCGCCCAGCAAGATGCCGATGATGCCAATGATTGAATCAAGTGTAATCTCCATATCGCTTCCGAATTTATGTTGTTAATATTTATAATGTCGGTGTCGGCGGTTCCACTGGCTGCGGTTTCACAGCATTTGCCGTCGCACGCTTCTTTCCGTCTTCATAGAGAAAACATATCACACTGTCCTGAGTCGGTCGCATATCATAGGGCGTAGCATCCCATCTTGAATTAGCCTCAATGTAGATGTTGCCGTATGCTTCCTTATGAAGGACATCGGACGGACTGGGAGCACCCGTGTCAGGACCTACAGTTCCAGGTTTGCAGACATACATCGTGACGTTCTGGAACGTGTGTGAACTATATTGCACTCCGGCATGTGTCTCGGTAGATATGGCAGTATTGACCACCAATCGACCTGTATTTGAAGGAAACGAAGCCTTCAAAATATATCGGCCATATTCCTGAACACCCGACTGACTGGTGTGCATTACTCCCATTGATGAGTTTGGGATAATAGCGAGCGTTGCACCACCAAGTACACGACCAAGTGAAATTGCCTGGTTGGAATAAAACGGAATGATATAGTAATCTTTGTCGTATTCGAGGACATTCATACCATTAATCATTTTGTCCGTTCCAGATATTGTGTCGCTGGTGACAACTGCACAGATACTATTGTCGCGTGGATTATAAATCATAATGCCATAGTATGGTTTATAACCATCGTCACCCCACAAAGCTCTCAGTATGTCCTTTGGTACTACATAGTCCCTTTGGCTTATCGGAAGTGAATCGTCTTGACTTGATGGCAAAGCAAAAGAGATAGACCAACTACCTGAGATATTTTTTGTGAAGTTGCCAATTTCCAATCCGGCAGGTTCTGGAGCCCTGTTGTTATACTGATTAAAGTCTAACAATCTGTAGGGGTAGTCGCTGCCTCCTATCGGCATATAGTAAATCCACTCATCACCTTTCGCATAAGCATTGTAGAGATTTTGTGCTGATGTGGCAATGACTGGGAGAATACCATAGCGCGAAAGACTATTGCGCCGTTTGGTGTCACGCCACCATTGAAACGACAAGCTCTCGTTCCACAACTTTGTAGTGGGATTTAGCAGCGGATAGGTGTCGATATAGGTAGAACCGCCATAAGTGCCACCAATATTCACGGGTTTGAACTTTGCCCACCGTTTGATAGATGTGCGTTGTATCACCATCCAATTTCCGTTTCCATCGCTGGCAGGAATGGTGTCACCTACATCCTTGCTGCAAAGCACACCCAAGTCGCTACTCGCAATAACCTCCACATCTCCTGTGCTCGAATTGGTGCGTTGGAGTATTGCTGGCACGGCTTGCTGCAAATCGTAGATACTTACAGGTGCTGAGATAATGCCTGTCGTTGAATTGTATGCCATAATGTTATTCCTTCATAGCCTCTATGATGGCGGTTCGAGCCACGTAGCTCCAACCGGCTACCGCGTTAGTCACTATCTGGATTTCCTTGTCAGAGAGTTCTACTTCACCCTCGGCGAAGTAAATCTTCTTACCCAACTCACAAGCCTCGATGTCGCGGCCCGTCATGTAGAGTTGATTACCAATACCGTCCTTGCCATGCTGAAAATCGGCCTTCGTCTTGGTGCCGTCAATCAGCACAATTTCAATCTTTGAAAAATCTACTTTCTTCATCTTTCTTCTGGTTTTAGTTTATAAATGCTATTTCTTTATTGCTACTTCCATTGTAGAAGTAAAGTTTACCGCTGCTAATGAAAAGGTAGCGTGTGCTGTCGAGATAGAGCCTATTAGCTCTCACGTATTTGAATGTCATCGCGTCGATACTTGATACTCCTGCACTCATGCCGAGAGCGGACACACCTCCCGTGGCATAGAAGTTTCCAGGTGTGCCGTCGATTTTCTGAATCTTCAGCGCATTGTTGTCATTATCCCACGACAGCAGCGCACTGCCGATGCGCACACCGACTGAAGCATCAAGAAACAACCGCCCGCTTGCATCCTCGATGATGCGCGAGGTGTAGTCACTCGATGACCCGTTATAATGAAAATCAATGAAACCGCCATAACCGCTCAACGATCCGTAGTTATTAAGTTCGATTGAATGGAATCCGGTTATCTGACCACCATTACTACCCGCATTGATGCTGCCGCTTACCGTTCCGCGATTCGACCACGACTGTCCCCAGAACGTGCCATCAACGGTCTGATGCTGCGTCAGCGGTGTGATGGCGTTGTCGCCAATAATGATAGTGCCGCTCTGAATCTTGGCATACGTCTGCATCTGGCTCGCCACGCTGCTCGGTGTGGCGTAGCCTGCTGAAGCGTGGTTGCCCCATCCGTAGGCAGTCACACCATAACCGATATTAGTCTGTGTCTCCGTGCTCAAGGCAATTGTTCCCATCGTAGTGATGGTGCCACCGCTGAGTCCTGTTCCAGCTGTGATGCTGGTCACGGTGCCAGTACCGCCACCACCGCCACCACCAGGACTCGGACCGAGCGCAGAGATACCCTGCTGTGACCAGAATCCGAACATCGCCTTGATATTGGTGATGGTCGATTCGGTGTCGTTGGGCTTGATTTCGTTCGGCGTGGCTGCGGAGTCATAAGCCTTGAAGAGTTTCGAGAAGAACTCTATGCTGACAAAGTTCTGACTCACCCATGCTTGCGTGGCATAGCCTGCGATATCGCCACCGCCACCGCCGCTACCGACAACACTATTGCCGTTGCCAACCATTCTTCGTATAGCGTCCTGTGATAGTTTCATAATCTTATAATTGCATCAGTGAGATTTTCGTTATGTCGTCGCGCCAGTCGCGGCTGATGGCAATGGGCGCATAGGTGGTCACGGTGTCGGTTCCTACCTTCACAATGTTGGTAGGATCGACAGCCGGTATCTTGTTGGCCAACAGTTCTGGGTCTATCTTCCGTTTGGCCGTCGCCCAGTAGTTGGCCACGCGAGTCGCCAGGTGCTGCTCGGGGTGCTCTGTATTGTTGCCATAGTTAACAGTCTGGATGATGTTGCCGCTGGCATTCAGCAGCAGGCCGTAACCATATTCCATGTTATTGTCAGAAGCAAAAATGCAGTTGGCATTCCATTCCTCCTTCGAGTCGTTTGAGTTCACAGCAGAGTATTCCTTCGTGGTCACGCGCTCGGTCTTCAGTTCACGCGGTCTGACCTCTCCGATGTATGACGGGATGTCGTAGGAGTCGCGGCTGTACTCGATGCTGAAGTTGGCGATCTGGAAATCAAAGAAATGATTGTTGTTGCTATAATCATAGCCGCCCATGATGTCGATGAACACATAGCCGTAGGTGTTCGCATCTACGGGAATAGCTGGGTAGGCATACATCACACCACCGATAAAGACGGAGAAATAGATGCCCGTGCTTTTGAGGTTATTGCCTACCAATGGAACGTTGAAGTCTGGGATGTTGGCCTCTGACGTGTAGTTCTGCCAGCCACAGTTGATGCTGACGATCGCAGCCGAGCTCTTCTTCTCCATGTACCACCACTTTGCGGTCTGTCGCGTCATGCCGATGCCCAGCTTCATGCGGATGGCATACTTGTTCTTCTCATGCTGAATGGTCTCGGCACCACGCCACAATGTGCCGCCCAGACGGATAGAGCCGCCACCGAATGACATCGGGCGCAAGGTCTGCAACTGGATAGCAGGGGAATCTTCGTGACCTTCATGATTGGCATACACCATCAGCATGTCGCCCAGCGTCGGACTCTCCGACTCGGCACTCTGATAGATCTGCCGCTTGGAGATGCCTCCATGCGAAAGAGTTGTGATTCGTGGCGTTATCACCTTCAACGTCTGACTGCCGAGCCAGTCCTGCGGCGACAATGCCTGCGTGGTGAAATAGCCTACCAAGTCCTCACCGCCAGGCACCCATTCGTAGTTATCGCCCATGTGGTCCTGTATGTCTTTTGGTGCGAATTGCGCCACCGTGTCATGCTCGTTGCAATCTGCCTTCACCACAGCCCGGTGCGGGCCTTGTATCTGATAGTCTTCTTGATTCGTCGATGCAAAGATGGGATTGGAATCGGTGTCCCGGAGCGTCACCGTCGTGGGTGCGACGATGCTGCCGGTGGTGGTGTCGGTAGTGGCAGCAGCAAGGGTGTTGAGCTGGGTACGGTTCAGTTTCAGGAAGTTCTGCTCGGCTGAATCATCAGCACAAGTCAGATAGAGCGCAGTGCCCTTCGTGCGGGCCGTCCATCCCCAGAATCGGCACATATCTTCAAGCACGTCATAGATGGTGTACTTTGCACGAGCCACGCCGTTGGAGTCCTCGCTGGCGAAGTTCTGCCAGTCGATTTTCGTCAACAGCCATTGACGGGCATCTACACCGCCCTGAACATAGATGTCGCTGATATGCACGACGTTGTTTGACTTCGTGTCGATGGTATCGCAGACGGTCTTCAGCAGATAGGCGAAGTTCTTCAGTCCTGCATTGAAGTCGATATCCACAGCAGCCAACACGCCGAGCGGACAAATCACGGGGAACTCACGCTCCTGGGGATTGCCATAGAGTTGGCCACTGAAGGTCTGCGACTGCATGAAGCCCTGCCACACCACGGTATTGCCGACGGTCAAGGTCACGGGTCGCGCTGAGTCGGTGGCGGGAATCAGGTCTTTCCACCAGTCCTGACCGGCTGTCGCGTCGATCACATTACCATCGTAGTCTTTGGCGTTGTCGATGATGCGGAAGTAGCCCGTTTGTGTGCGAATGTTCGTAAACATATCCTCACTGCCTTCCTCTTCAGTGGTGAAGGGTTGCGCACCGCCGCTCAACTGCACGGCTGTGTCAGAAACACCTCCGATGTTCAGCACATACGTGGTTCCAGCCCGCAGGCTCACGAATTTTATCTTGTAGTTTTTCGCCATTTCTTGCCTTTTACTATCGCAAGAAATCGCGTCGTAGGTTTACCGAAATGTAACACTGGGGACAGGACCCATGTGTGATGTTTTTCACAAAAATGTCACACTGGTTCCTGTCCCCAGTGTGACACTAACAAAAAAGCCCCGAAGGAAAAATAAATCAAAAACCTTCGGGGCGAGACTTTAACCTTTTGAAAACTAAAATAAAAAAAATATAAATCCTCATGATTATTCGCGCTCACCCTCGCGGGCTTGCACACGACTGTCACAGTCGGAATATTTTCTTCAACCAGAATGCCAAGGCCACGATTGCCGCCATCAGCGACAACAGGCCGAACATCATCAAAGCCTTCTGCGTCTTTGAGATCTTCGCAGGCACCTCCACCTTTACTTCATAAGGCACGGGCACCGAGTCCACCTTGGCCACGTATGTAGTGTCGTGCACCTGCTTTTCGATGTACTTCGTGTGCCATTTCTCAATGCGCACCGTGTCGCCCTTCTCCTTCACTGATATACTATCGTGAAGCCACACAGAATCGCGCTGCACCTGGGTGAAGTAGATCGAGTCGTGGTGCGTCTCGTGCTCCACTATCGGCACATACTCGATGGTCTTGCACGAGCACATCAGCAGGGCCAAGAACGCCACCGCCATCACCATCCCCAGCGGGATATGCCACAGATTGAGATCCTTCGGTTTTCTCATAATCGTTTCATTTTAAGTTATACATTATTCTCATAAACCCCGCATTATCCCAGCAGGGGTTTACTGTCACAACTCGCAACCATAGTCGCGCAGCTTGGCACGGAGTTTCATAACCTCATCTTGGAGTTTCGCATTTTCATTTTTTAGTTTATTATTATCATCTTCCAATTTGAAGAACTCATTACGGATGTTTGCCGCAATGTCATAGTCTTCTTTTAGTTTCTTTTCAGCCTTTTCGATTTTGGCATTGCACTCAGCCTCCATCTCTTTCAGCTTGAACTTCATCGCCTCGATGATGCTGCCGTCATCATTATACTCCATCGGCTGTGCATCACTCACAAACGTTACCTGTGCCACATGGAGAATACTATCCACGCTTCCATCCAGCTGCGTGATCCACACCTTAAAGTTCTCCTTGTCATGCCACACCCGCTTCATCAGCTTCTCATTCACGAAGTACGTGCCCGTAGTTGTCTTGACTATTATCATGACTCGCCCTCCTTATGTAATTTTATATCCTCTTCCATAAATCTGTTCTATACTTTCACGAAGAACCGCCTTGATATGCCCTTTTTCAAGAGAAGAACCTGGGTGTACTTCGTCAAGCCATTTAATATCCTGCTCAATCATAAACTCATAACATTCTTTGCTTATAGGCATACTCATATTCAGTCCTCCTTAAAAATTATCACTTTTGCTTTATCACCTCTATTCACCTTTTCAAGTTCTTGTAGCCGTTCGCTAATCTGCACGGCTCTGATGTACTGTTCCTGTGTCATAGTTCCTTATTCTTTGTCTTCAGTTTGTTCGCATGGTTCAAATCTCCTCCACAATACACACGATGAAACCTTGATGAATCCCGTTTCCCAGAAGAATGCAGGCGCACCCGTAGGCTCGTTAATCTTAAAGGTTGCCGTTTCGTCAATCCGTCGCTTATTTGTCAGTATGCGGATGCGTACCTTTTCGCCTTCATTCGGTAGTTTGTCCTCGCTGTTGAACCACTTCGCATTGATGCAATCCTCATACTGCTGTGCGAACTGGTCATAAAGCCCTTCCTTTGGCTTAGGCTGATGCCGCTTGGCAAACTCATAGCCTTGCAACCATGCTTCGGCTCTCAATGTCTCTCGGTCGAATGGCACCAGCCTATCGTCGAGGTGGAATGTCTCGCGCTTGGCGAGGTCAATCATTTCTTCTCTTGATACTTCCATAATTCGTTTAATTCGTTTAATCCATTGTCTCTATTCACTCACTCTCCCCTCCGCAAGGTCAAACCCGTAGAGCGCGTCGAGCAGGGCGTGAACGAGGTCTATCTTGTGCGTAGGCTGTGGGCCTCCCTTCACGATGCGGCGCAAATCTGATGAAGATACTTCAGCGGCGCAATTTCCAAAACAAAATGGCCACAGGGGCGACATGGAGAACTCTATCCACGGCTCCTTGTCGAGTATCATGCTCTCCAGTTCCGCGATGCGGGGGTTCTGCGTGAGCGCGGTCTGACTGACGGGCACCACCATCTGCTGTATCACGTTGGCGATGTCCGCTGCCGTTGCCTGCGGGTTTTTCTTCTGGAGGATGGTCTGCAACCACGCCTTCAGCTGGTTAATCGGCTGGATGCTCTGGGCGGGGTCGTAGCCGAAGAAACGGATGTCGATGTCCTGACGGTCGTCGATGGCTGCCAGTTGGTTGATGCTCAGCATGGAGTCGAACACCTCACCGGGGCAGACGTAGAGCCAGCCCTGCCGCACCCACTCCTCGTAGAGCGGACGGTTGGGGCTCTTCTTCATGGTCTCTTCCAGCACCCACGCCACGGCATCGGCAAAGAAGCGGCCCCGCATCGTGTCTGATGGGGTGTAGTTCACGCCCAGCGTCACCATCGCGTAGAGGTCGTCGCCCAGCGAGAAGTCGAGCCCCACGAACACCCTCCAGCCGTCCTGATAGTGACAGTCGGTGATGCGCTTCGCCACCTGTAGCGGACGTATCTTGTCGCCCGTGATCCACTTCGTCACCTTGCCGCTCGAATACACATTGAACAGCTTGGCGATGACCTCGCCGGGGTCGCCGTCGCGCTCGGCTTTCGCAATCTGGTCCTCGTAGAACTGGTGCTGCACGATTTTGCCCAGCATGGGATTGACCTTTCGGCGCACGGTGCGGTTGGTCAGCAGGTAGTGCTCGTCGCGCTGCCATGCGTCTGGCTCCAGCAGCAGGGTGAGGGTGCGGTCGTCGGTGAGCACGGGCGCGACCTTGCCCTGCTCGATGAACACCTCGCGCTCCAGCATCGCGTGGAGTCCGTCGAGTATCTGGATGAACGGCCCCTCGGTGATGCGTCCGGCAGATGTCATCGTCACGCTCAGCGGCTCGCGGCGCGGTCCCATACTGGACTCGATAACGTCCACCAGCCGCTTCATGTCCGACTTGCCGTTGGCGTAGGGTGCCGAGCCGTACTCGTCCTTCAGGCACAAAGCGCCGAACCAGCCATCTTTAAACTTGCCACCGGCGGTCATGGGTCGGATGCAAGCGGTGGAAATATCGCTGTACTTGTCTTGCCATGCGGCAATGCTCTCGGTCAGTCGGAATCGGTTCTCCTCGTTCATGCCTTGCAGCAGGTACTTGATGCGACGGAAGATGATTTTCGCCTGGTCTTCGGAGTTGGCACAGCAGAAGCCCTCCATGTTGTAGTCCTCGAACACCATGAACTCCGCGCCGATGAAACCGCCCAGTCCCGTCTTGTCAATCTTACGCGAGCCGGTCAGCGTGAAGTCGGTGCACATGCGGCGGTAGTCCCATATCCAGCCGTCGCGCTCGCGCTCGGTACGCAGCAGTTCGGACTTCGTGCCGCTTTCCACCTGCGTGTTGATCCACGTGTAAAAGCCGTAGATGCTGGCGAGGATGAAGACCTGGAAGGGCTCCCAGCGATAGACCTGACCGCCACCCATGCCGGGGCAACGCAGACCGCCGCTGAGATGCTTCCACGCCTTGCCGACGGGCACCCACTCGCCTTCGCGCAGTCGGATGACGGTCTGCACCTTCCGCGTGTTGAAATTGTACGTGTCGAGCATTCTGAGGAACTTGGCGGCACCCAGCAGTTCGTAGATGCCGTGCCAGTCGTTTTCGTCGTCCTCCTTGGCCGATGAATGCTCCAGCAGGTCCTCGAAGTAGAGCCGCAGGCGCAGGTCGATGTCCTCGGTGCGCTGCTCCATGCCGCGGTAGCGTTTCGCCAGCAGGTCGATGGCCTCCTGCTTCTTTTGTAGGGATTCTTGTGTTATGTCTGTCATAAGGGGGTTGGGTTAAAAATGAAGAGGGGGCTAACGCTCTCCTTTTAATTCCTTGATGGTCATTTCTACTGATGCAAGTATAGATTCAGATGTCTGCATCGAAGAATGTCTGCCCATTTCTATTCGTGTCTCAATCTCTTTCAACGCATCAAGCGCGCCCTGCTGATAACCGAAGAACCGAGCCATTGCACGGCTTCGATTCTTCGGATTTGTAGATTTCATCGGCGGGCACTTTGCCAAGGCCAATTCTTTAATGGTCATACGCTATGCTTTGTTCGTTCCACTCTCGCCTTGCGATTCCTCAAACGATGGCGGTTGCGGTTCGGTTTCTTTTCTGATTACGATTTTGTCAGGCACGGGCAGGTCGGCGCAATGCGCTTTGTGAACAATCTCACGAGCCCTGCGTATCTTCTCCTGCGTTTCATCGTCTATGCCGAGAGCCTTCATCGCAAGGTCGGTTTCTTTCACCACCGTTGCGGCTCCCTCGATAAAGCTCTTCAAACACTCGTCGTGCATTTCCTTCTGTCCTTCCTGCTTGCCCATCTCTCGGATAGCAGCGCAAGCGACATACACTATCAATGAGATAAGTGCGGCCTTGTAGTCGGCCAATGCCCACATGAAAGCAGCCAAAATAATCATGGCTACGATGTGGAGTGCAATACTAAGTTTTGTTTCTTTCTTCATAGTTCCTTGATGTTTTAATTGTTGAGTTAAGAGTTTGCTAACGCTCGAACCTTAGCGTGGTGATACTGTCCTTCAATTCGTAGATTTGCATATACAACTTGAAGTTTTCGTCTGATAGCGAGTCGGTCTTGTGTCGCCAGTATTCGATGAACCTTTGCGAATCGTCATTGTACTGCTTCATCTTTACGAGGGTAACACCCTGGAAGATGACGAGAGCGAACAGCAAGATAACTGCGGCAAGTGCCACGGCATTGATTGCTGTGCCTTTGTCTGGCATCATTCTGTATTTCGGTCCTGCCATAGTTCCTTATATTTTCTTCGTTGATAAAAGCGGAGAGGCACCCCGATAGATGATGCCTCTCCAGTGGTGCGCCAGTATGCAAGGGACAAAGCCTTGCAAGTGACTTACGGCACGTCTGCCGTCGCGTTACTTATCTGGTTTCCTGTGGTAGAGCGTGGAGGTAGAGGGAGTCGAACCCTCGTCTTACTGACTTCTTATAGAAACTTCATTACGTGCGTCGGGGCTGACCAGATAGCTGGACGAGCGTTCCACCACCGCATTTTGAGAAAACGCGGAAAACGTGAGCTGTGACCTTTATGTTCCTTCGCAAGTCACCCGCGAGGTGCTTATGCTGCTGCCAGCATCTTAGCACGGGGAGTCATATTGACAACCTTAGCGTTTATTTGTTTTGCCATTTCAAAGCATGACTGCTTGCACGATTTCTTGCCTTCCATCAGCAATCAAAACCAAAATACCCCCATTCTCAGGGAAAGAATGAAGAGCGGAAGCAAATTCTTCACTCTTCACTCTTCACTTTTCACTTGCCGCAGGCACTATCCCTCCAGCTCCCCGCCAGTCGTGCCGCCGCCGCCGGTGTTGCCGCCTGTCTGCGTGTTATCGTCGTCGGTGACGGTGTTCTCATCTGTTTCAGCCTCGGTAGTCCACGAGAGTGATGCACCCTTCACGGCTGCTGCGATGTCCGCACCGGCCTTGTAGTTCACTTTGGGCTTCATGTCTGCCAGCTGCAGGTTGTCGGCGTTCTCGTCCCACTTGCCATTGACGGCGGGGTAGAGCGTTCCGATCACACCCAGGTCAACGATGTAACCCTCGCGCAGATTCTCGGCGATGCCGTCGATCATCATCTTGCAAGCCAGCTCAGCCTCGCGGAAGTCGAGCGTAGTATTTTTGCACGAAGCCTTCAGAATCTCTTCGAACGACTTCTTTCCATTTGCGATGACCTTGCCGTAGAAGCCTGACTTCT
>Ga0310694_10001536_pt1 | contig 25927 bp, 8 predicted proteins | sample 174DNAGHGhighgp2_FD_203884 | JGI IMG/M metagenome (GOLD analysis project Ga0310694, IMG submission 203884) | Sheep rumen microbial communities from Palmerston North, Manawatu-Wanganui, New Zealand - 1742 DNA GHGhigh gp2 (v2) (version 2) | ecosystem: Host-associated > Mammals > Digestive system >...
GAGCGCACTGGACACCGAGAGCGAGCGACTGGTGCAGGAGGCGCTGGAGCGACTGATGAAGACGCGCACTACCATTGCCATTGCGCACCGTTTGAGTACCATCAAGAACGCTGACGAAATCTGCGTTCTGCACGAAGGGCGCATCGTGGAGCGAGGTACGCATGAGGAGTTGCTGTCGCTCAACGGATACTATCGCAAACTGAATGATATGCAGCAGTTATGAGACGTTCGATTCACTTCTTGGAATATCTTTTTTGCCTGTTGTTACTGGTTTTCTGCATAGGAAGAATAGGCTTTATGGCCTATAATGCAGGCGTAGAGACGTTCGGCGTGGGCGATGCGATGCAGGCATGCTGGCATGGGCTGCTGTCGCACGACCTTTTTGTCACGGCATTTTTGCTCGTAGTGCCTTGGCTCGTAAGTCTGCTGGCCCTGCGGATGAACGGAAAGTTGCCTTTGCGCGCCGTGCTTATACCTTATTATATTATATTAGGTATCGCCGTCGGCACGATTGTCGTGGCCGATGCCGTGATGTACGAATTCTGGCAGTTCAAGCTCAGCGCTGTAGTCCTCAGCTACGCATCCTCTCCCGAGGGAACCACCAACAGCGTAAGCCTTGGTTTCCTGCTGACGCGTCTGGCTGTGCTGTTGCTGTTTTGGATAGTCATCATCGTGCCGTGCATTCTTTTTACGCCTCGCCGGCTCGAGAACGACCGCCCGACGCGTCTCTGGTTCCGCAACCTGAGCATCATCTGGGCTTTCCTGCTGATGGCAGGCACCTTGCTCGTGCGAGTGGGTGACGCTTACTACAGCCGAAAGCTCTTTCTGAATCATGCGGCCACGAACTCCGTTTATGCCTTTGCGGCCTCCTTCCCGATGGAAAAGGACTATGGAACGAAGTACCGCAGCGAGGTGGAATCTTCCGGCGTAGAGGAGATGAGCTGGCTCTATCCTGCTGATTTGACCGATGTCGCCGATACGTTGCTCACCACGCAGCGGCCAAATATTCTGTTCGTCCTTATCGAAAGTTTCGGTGGCAAGTTTGTCAAGGAGCTGGGCGGCGTGCCCGGTGTCGCACCCGAATGGAGCCGACTGATACCGGAAGGCGTGTTTTGGGAGAATTACTACAGCAACAGTTTCCGAACTGACCGCGGCACCGTCTCGGCCTACAGTGGCTGGCTCAGTTATCCAACTGTGAGCCTGATGACTCACGCAGAGTGGCACCACCGGCTGCCCAGCTTGGCTAAATCGTTGGCACGCGAGGGATACGCCACCAGCTACCTTTATGCTGGCGCCATGACGAATATGGGCAAGCGTACCTACCTGCAGAATATGGAATTCCACGAGTTGCTCGACGAGACAGCTTTCTCTCCCGACGAACTGACCAGCAGTTGGGGCGCTGATGACAGCACGTCGGCGATGAAGGTATTCCACCTTATTAGTCAGAAAGATACAGCCCGTTGGTTCGTGGCCTACCAGACGCTCTCGAGCCACGAGCCGTGGCAAGTGCCATACCACAGGTTGGAAGATGAGAAACTGAATGCATTTGCCTACACCGACCACTGCCTCGGCCAGTTGATCGACTCGCTGCGAACGTTGCCGGCATGGGACGATATGCTGGTTATCTTGATGCCCGACCACGGATTTCTCTACGAGCAGAGCTACGAAGACCCTGAGTTCTTCCACAGCCCCATGCTTTGGATTGGCGGCGCTGTGCGTAGTCCGCGCAGAATGTCCGTGCTGATGAATCAGAGCGACGTGGCGGCCACGCTGCTCTCGCAGATGGGAATCGGGCATGCCGACTTCCCGTGGAGCCGCAACGTGCTGAGTCGCGGATACGTATATCCCTTTGCATATTGCAACTTCCCTGCTGGCTTCCTGTTCTGCGACAGCACGGGAGTCAGCATCTTCGACATCACAGCTGATGAAACGATATTCGAGGCTGGAGATACCGACGGACACCGCCAGCAAGTGGGGAAGGCCATTTTGTCTGGCAGCGGCTTCGGCCCGTCGCCCAAAGGGGTGGAGTAGGATACAATACTTGAATATACCATGATAAAAGGTAACCAGATGTCAGCTGGCGGCCGTATTGCCGCCTCCTTACGCGAAAAGCAGGATCAGCGTGCTGCGTGGCGCGTCTGTCTGCTCTTCCTGCTGAGATTTTTCCTCTCGTGCCTTCTCGTTTTTGCGGTGGGAAAGGTCGTTTTCATGTGTTACAACCATTCTGTCGAAGCTTTTTCGGTGCGCGACGTGTGGGACGTCTGGCGCCATGGCTTCAGTATGGACGTCAGCACCAGCTGTTACCTGCTCGTCCTGCCGTGGCTTGTGATGCTCCTCTGGCAATGTTGGCGGCGAATGCCCGTCAGATGGTTGCTCGTGCCCTACAGCGTTCTTGTGGCCGTTCTGCTGGGCCTCATTATTGGCGGTGACGCGGTGCTTTATGAGTTCTGGAAATTCAAGCTCAATGCCGCCATCTTTTCCTATATGCACAATCCCGAGGGAGCCACGGCCAGTGTGAGCCTGCCATTCCTCGTTTCGCGTGTCGTTGGCATCCTGCTGTTCATCTTCCTCATAGCCATATTACTGTTGCAGGCTGTGCGTGCCAGCCTTCCAGCCCCGCGTGTTCGACAGACAGGACGTGCGTGGGCTGCAGTTCTGCTATTAATGCTGGCTCCAGTTGTGTTCCTTGGCATCCGTGGCAGCATAGGCACCAGTGTGATGAACGTAGGCGTTCCGTACTACAGCCAGCAGCTGTTTCTGAATCATTCGGCCGTCAATCCGGCTTTCAGCCTGCTGTCTTCCTTCAAGCGTGCGAAGAATTACTCAGACGAGTTCGACTGGTTGCCCGAAACGGAGCGTGCCGAGGTTTTTGCTCCTCTGTATCCGTCGGAGACAGAAGACGTGGCTGATACGTTGCTCGCTACGACGCGACCCAATATCCTCGTGGTGCTGATGGAAAGCTTTGGCGGCAAATTTGTGGCCGAGCTGGGCGGCATTCCGGACGTAGCGCCGAATCTGAGCCGCCTCATACGGGAAGGCGTCTTCTGGGAGCAGTTCTATGCCAACAGCTTCCGCACCGACCGTGGTACGGTGTCCGTCTTCAGCGGTTGGGTAAGCTATCCCACCGTGTCCCTCATGCGGTTGCCCGACAAACTTGCTGGCATTCCGTCGCTGGCACAGTGTCTGCAGCACGAAGGTTACACCACGGGTTATCTCTACGGCGGCGACATACGCATCATGGGGAAGCGAGGTTATCTTGTAAGTGCAGGGTATCAAGATTTTGTGAGCGACAAGGATTTCCCTTTCTCGGCAGTGCACGAGAGCAAGTGGGGTGTGAACGATAGTATCGCAGCCCGTCGGATGTACGCATGGATAGCCAGTAAGCCTGCTTCCGAACGGTGGCACCTGGTATTCCAGACGCTGTCGAGCCACGAACCCTTCGAGGTACCGTATCATCGGCTTGCCGACAAGAAACTCAACGCCTTTGCTTTCACCGACCAGTGCATCGGGTCGCTCGTAGATTCGCTGCGGACCTTGCCTGCTTGGGACGACATGCTCGTCATACTGCTGCCCGATCATGGATATCTCTACGACCTAACGTACGAAGACCCAGCCTTCTTCCATTGCCCCATGCTGTGGCTGGGTGGCGCTGTCAAGCAGCCGCGGCGAATGCAAGTGTTGATGAATCAGAGCGACCTTGCGGCCACGCTGCTCTCGCAGATGGGAATCTCGCACACCGACTTCCCTTGGAGTCGTAACGTGCTGAGCCGTGCATATACGTATCCTTTTGTCTATAGCAATTTCCCGGGTGGAATACTTTTCTGCGACAGCACAGGAGTCAGCGTCTTCGACATTGCCAGCCGCCAGCCCATTACCGAGCAGCCGTCGCCGTCGCCCGAGCGAGTGCAAAAAGCAAAGGCTATCCTGCAGACCAGCTACGACCAGTTAGGTGCTCGCTGAGGCATCCTTTCATGCGACGTGTCGCATGAGTTCACGCGACGCGTCGCGTGAGCCGTTGCCACACGTCGCGTGAAGCAACGCCACACGTCGCAAAAAAATAGCCGCACGCGGAAGGTATTCCCTCCACGTGCGGCGTTGTTAGTTTAGTAAGGTTGGTATTCTCGTTGCAGCTTGCCTTACTCAGTCGTTTTCGGGATGATTCGGTACTGCATAGGCGTCACCTTGTAGAATTTCTTGAAGAGATTGCAGAAGTAAGGAGTGTCGTCGAATCCGCATTCGTAGGCAATGGTGTTCACCGGGCGCTCCGACTCCTTGAGCAGGCGTGCGGCCTTCTCCAGTCTGAGACGGTTGAAATATGTGTTGGCCGACATGTTTGTGGCAGCCATGATGCGTCGTGTAAACTGCGAGCGGCTCATGCACATTTCGGCGGCCAGCACGTCGATAGACAGGCGGTCACGTTCCAGACTCTGCTCGTAGAGTTCCGAGACTCGGGCCAGAAACTCCACATCTTTGGCCTTCAGCGTTTGGCTTTCTGCCTCCTCCATCGCTTCTGTGGCAGGCACTACCTCCGTTTCGTCTTCAGCCACGTCTGTTTCTTCGATTATCTCCTGTGGTTTCTTGCGATGCGCAAACCATGTGGCAAATATAATGCAAGCAATACCTGCGAGCAGGATTAGCAGCGTCGGGTAGCACTCGCGCAGGCTGTCTGCCGTGCCACGCCTGCCATCCATGATCGCCAGCTCGTTGCGTTGGCTTAGCCGGATTTCATTGGCCAATTTCTCGGCGCGCTCGTTGTGCAGGCTGTCGTTCAGCGTCATTGCCTCGCGCATGTAGTTCAGCGCCTGCCGTGGTGACTGGTCGCTCAGTGCATCGGCCAGCAGACGGCACGCTTGCTGCAGGATATAGTTGTTTCCCGTGGCGCGGCAAACGCTCTCGCACTCTGTCAGCGCGTGTTTGGCAGCGTTGTTGCGCCCCATTCTCATGTAGAGCCGGCCCAGTTGTTTCAGGGTGATAGCCAACGACGTCTGTTCGTTTTCTGCGCGCAACATGTCGATGGCTCTCAGATAGAACGACTCGGCCTCCTTATCTGCATGTTGCGCCGCGTATATGTCCGCCGTCTGTGACAGCCGTCGTGCCACCTTTATATTATTGCCCGCCTTGCGGTCCAGTTCATACGCGCGTTGCGCAAAATCCAGCGCACGGTCATATTCCTTTGACTTGGTATAGATTTCAGCCGCCATGCCATATCGTACGCTCAGCAGCGAACTGTCCTCCAGCGAGCGTTCGATTTCCGTGGCCTTCAGGATATAGTGTTTCGCGTCGTCCAGACGATTCGCTTGCAGGCTGAGACCAGCTAAAATATTGTACGCGCGCGAGAGGTTTGCGCTGTCGCGGCGCATACTGTCTAAGCGTAGCTCGGTCTGCGCTGCCTCCAACGCCATGTCTATGCGCCCCATACGGTGGTTTGCCACAGCCTGTAGGGCCAGTGCCTCCTCGATATATGGCGTGTCGCACTCTTCGCGTGCCTCTTTCTCTGCGCGCGTGGCAGCCTGTAACGTGGCAGTCATGTTAGACATCTTGTCGAGATAATACGAGGCCATATGTAAATTTACGGCCTTACGTATGGTGCGATTTTTCGTGCCTTTCCCGAAATGGATGAGACTGTCAGTCACTCCTTCTGCGTCCAGCAGAAACATCAACCTGTTGGCCGTAGAAAGTTTTATGTGATTGGAAATCAGGATTTCGCGATATAGGCTATCTGTTTCTGGCACAGCGAAAATGCTGGCTGAAACAGCCGCAAATATAGTTGTAAAGAGTAATTTCTTAATTTGTAACGTTTGGAAAACCAAAATCCGGATGCGTAAATTCATCTTTTCTGAGGGTGTTTTTATGCTTTTTTCAGAGGTAAAGGTACAAAAAAAAGTGAAAATGACAAATTTCTGCGGGGAAAAACTGAAAAATGACGGGTGGGTGCGGTTGTAATTACAAATAGCTGAATAATAATCGAATGACGAATTATTATGATTCAAATTTACAATTTACAATCGCAAAATAGGCTAAAATTTACAATAAAAAGCAAAAAAAACTTAATTTTCGTGTTGTTTTTATTATGTATTTTTGCGTTGCTAACATATTTTTAACGAAGTTTAAATAGTGGTACAGGATGCAAGAAGAGAAACGAGATGTGAAATAAAACAAATAAACTAACCAATAATTTTAAACCGAGATGAGTATGAAAAAGTTTTTAGCAATTCTGGCGCTTTTGCTTCCGGTGGGTGTAATGGCGCAGCATTGGACAGCGAAGACGACTTACGATTATCCGAACTCGACACCTGTCTATGTGCAACTTAAAATTAATGGCGAACTGGTTAATGCCAAGACGCCGTGTGAGTTGGCAGCCTTCGTCGGTGGAGAATGCCGCGGTTATGCTGCTTCTGCTACGGTGTTTGATACCCCGGCAGCATCTGTGGAACTGCACGAGTTGCGTGTGGTTGGTGACCTCTCGACGGAAGCTGGTCAGGAAATCACGTTCCGCGCTTTCTACGAAAATGTAGAGTATGAGTTTACTTCGAAAGTGGTTTTCTCGGGCGAGACGGACTTCATTCCTTCTAACCCGCTAGTGCTGAATCTGGATGCTGTGACGGGCGTGACACTGACGGATCCTATCGAGATTTCGCAGCCCGCTACTGCTTTCCCCTACACGCAGGATCTGACGCCGAACATCACGTTCCAGTATGCGCCCAATGACGGTTCGCCCTACACGCCGCTTGGCGAGAGCACCATCGTCAGCCCGATTACGTATGAGTGGAACGTTGGAAATTATGTGGATCAACTTACGTTCGACGGCAACAGCCTCACCATTGGTCCGGCCATGGAAACCAGTTATGACATTAATCTGTATGTATATATTGGCAACCGCGAGTCTGGCGAGTGCCAGTCTTTCGTTCGCATTCCCACGCACATCAATGTGACGCTGGCCAAGATTCCTGTTGAGAGTATCACATGCAGCATTGAGAGTTGTGAATTCTATGCTTGGGAAGACTTCTATTCCTATATGCAAGATAAGGTGACCGTGCTCCCCGCCGACGCCAGCGAGCCCGGTTTCTATCTGCAAAGCGACTTCCTGCGTGAAGGAAAGTTTGTCGAAGGCGGCGTATGGCCAGTTAAAGTTATTCCTAACGATGGGGACTACGAAGGCGAAATACCTGTGGTGCGAGTAACGGTCTATGAGCGTCCCACCAACATCGAGAGCACGATGCCTAACGGACTTAAGGTGGGCATCGGACAAAACGTGTATGAAGCCCTTGCTGCTTCTACGCTCTTCTCGTGGATGAACGACCAAGAGCCCAACGAAGCATATACTAAAAAGGAATTGAGTTACACGCCCAATCTGGAAAGTTACATCGACGAAACGGGCGTGGCAACGAAGGCTGGCCAGGTAAGTGTTACCGTTACGCTCGTAAATGGCATCACGATTGACGGCTCACGTCCTGCAGCAGGCCAGGCAAGTTACACCGTGCCGGTGAATATCGTTAGCCGTCTGTCGATGCAAGTGCAGCAGGGCGAGCAGCGAACCTACGTGAAGGGTGTTATAGACAAGGCGTCGCCTGCACTGGTCTATGTGACGAATCCGGGCAACGAGCCGTTTGAACCCAACGACCTGACCATCGAGTTTGTGAGCCGCTACGAGGGCTTCCCCTATGCAGTGCAGAACCAAGTGATTCAGATGGGCGTGGACGAGCCCACCGGCGCCACTATCTTTGGCTTCTACATTCAGCCGAAGTTTGTGTCTAACAACGCCGGTTATGTGGTGAAGTATCAGGGCCAGCCTATCGGCGACAACGACGTTATCACCATTACGCAGCAGCAACAACTCGCAGAGGGCTGGAACTGGATGGCTGTGGCCAGCATGACATCAGCTGATGGCACGGATGTAAACACCGCTTTCACGAGCGACGACATCATTGAGGTGCGTTCGCAGACCTTGTTGCTCTACAACGACCCGCAGTACGGCTACTTTGGTGACATCTCGCGCCTCCGCCCCGACCAGGCTACTTATAAGGTAAAGACCAACAAGGCCACTTCTGTAAAATTGGGTTCCGTTTCTGCTTTCGCAGCCCAGCAGGCAACTGCAGAACTTTTGAGGGGCTACAACTGGATGAACAATCCTTTTGAGTTCGACATTCCTGCATCTAAGATTGGAGACTTCCTGGGCGAGACCTTTAAACCCAGCGATGGCGACAGAATCATCACACAGGAGGACGGCTTCGCTATGTATAGCGATGGCGCTTGGGTTGCACCCAATGGCTTCGTCTTGAAAGAAGGCAAGGGAGTGATATATTACAATGCCAGCGCATCAATTGAGCCTCTCTACGTCAACTTCAATGCTTCACTTGCTCCTCAGGCCGCAGGCGGTGGTGTGAAGGGCTTCATGAGCTTTGAAGACAATGCAGCAGCAGACATCTTCCAGTACGACGCTCATGCTTTCGCCGACAATATGTCTATGGTAGCAGTTATCGAAGGTCTCGAGGATCCCGAGAACTACACGCTTGGCGTATTTGTGAACGGCGAGTGCCGCGGTCGCGGTCAGGTGGTTAAGGACGGCAAGATGTTCGTCAGCGCTGTTGGTAAGGTAGGCGAGCAGTTGACATTCAAGCTGGCCAACAACTTCACGGGCGTTGTGACCGACCTCGACGAGACCATGACCTACAGCCTGATTAAGGGCTCGCTCAAGGCTCCCGTTGCCATCAGCGGTTCCAGCGTTACTGGTATTGCTAAGACAAAGCAAGACGTTCAGGACGACGCAGTTTACGACATGAGCGGTCGCCGTATTCAGACGATGCAGAAGGGTATCTACATCAAGAACGGCAAGAAGTTCATCAACAAGTGAGAATAAGACGACGCGTGCCCGAGTCCGGTTTTCGCCGGGCTCGGGCTTGCCCGTCGAAACTCATAATTGAAATAAACAAAGAGCAAAACCTCATTTTCAAAGTTAATTCTTCATACAGATGAGAGCGAGTAAAGCCAAATGGTTGCTGGTGTTCGGGCTGTTGCTGAGTGCAACGTCGCATGCTCAGAACATCGATCAGATTAGAGATGCCGACCCGCTGGTCATTACTGGTGCGGTGGGAACGCAGAATACATACCGCTACTCCAGCGGTTCAAACTATTCTTCTCCGCTGAGCAACACCCTGTATGCCAACCTGAACATCAGCATCTATGGCTTTGCTATGCCCTTTTCTCTCTATTACACTAACAATAATTTAGATTTCAATTACCCGCAAATATCCTTCAGCCTCACTCCTTCCTACAAGCATTGGACTGGTTATCTTGGCGAGAGTTCCATGGCCATGAGCAACTATGTGATGAATATGTCGTTCTATGGTGTCGGAGTCGAGTACAATGACGGGAAGCGTTGGCGCGGTGGCGCATTCTACGGTCGTTTGCGCAAGGCTATCAACGACGACCCCACCGACCCCTTTGCACGTTCCGCACAGTATAAGCGTATGGGTTGGGGTGTGAAAGCCGGATATGGTAGCGGTAAGAACTATCTCGATCTCTATCTTCTCTATGCTTACGACTGTCTGAACTCGCTCGACGAGACATGGCAGAATCGTGTGGCTCCGCAAGACAATGTGGTGGTGGGCTTGAAGGGATGCGTCACTCCGTTCCGATGGATGAACTTCACCGCCAACGCAGCCGCCAGCGTATTTAGTTCGGATACGCGCGCGCAAAAAGTGGCCACAGAAACTTCGTTCGACAAAGTCTTCGACGTGCGTTACTCCACGCTGATGCGATTTGCCGGCGATGCAAACATGAACCTCACGTTCAACGGGTTCACCTCCAGCATCAACTATCGCTTCATTCAGCCCGATTACACTTCGCTGGGCAACTACTACATGAGTAACAACTACCATTCGCTGGGACTTTCCACCAGCGGAACCCTCTTCCGAAAACTCTCCCTTTCCGCAACATTCAACGGCCAGGCCGACAACCTGACGAAAGAACAGATGTTCACGACGCAAGGGTTTATATATGCTGCCAACGCATCGTTGCGCTGTGGCGAGCACCTCAGCCTCGCAGCTGGATACAATGGCTACCTGCAGAGCCAGGCCGACGGTGTCTGCAAGGTAAATGATACTACGGAGGTTCGGCGTGTGATGAACAGCTTCAGCTTTACGCCTTCCTACGCATACGATACAGAACTTCTCGGGCACAATGCCAGCTTGTCGGCCAGCTACACCGAAAACAAAGACCTCAACAAGTTTGCCACGGGCGAAAGCGATGTCAAGACGATGGCATTCGGAGCTTCCTATGGTATGGACATCCATCCGTGGGAACTGAATCTCATGCTTTCACTCAGCCATCAGCAGAGCCGCGGTTTCAAAACACGATATTCCAGCGACGTGGGTAGCCTTACCCTCAGTCGCTCGTTCCTCCACGAGAAGAACCTCAATGTTTCCCTCACAGGAACACTTGCTTACAACGAAGTGCGTCGCCAGTCGAAGAACCTCTCCATGGGATGTAGCTTCGGTTTGGGCTATACGCTGGCCAAGGTGCATGTATTCAGCGCTGCGGGCTCCTTCAACAAGTTCGGAGACGTGAATATCACCAAGACGCGTAGCAATCTCGACATGACAGACATTTCACTCAGTTTAAGCTATGCATACACCTTCTCGCTGCTCACCATCAAGAGCAAGAAACATCGGCAGCAAGACGCCGAGCGTAAGGAAAAGGAGATGCAAGAGAGCGTGAACCGAGCACTGAAACAATAGAATATTGAGAACTGAAATACATTATATACCTTATTATATATAATATATAGCGATATGAGAAGACAAAAAACTTTGCTGGTCCTTCTGGCTGTGTTGATGAGCGCTGTGCGCGTCATGGCTCAAGAGGTTGTAGTCACAGTGACTCCCGTGCAGCAAGTACTGCCTCCGCAGCTTCTACTCTATATGACCGACCCCGGTCGCTTCTTCACCATCACCCTCAACAACACCACGGGCGAGGATCAACCTGTTTACCTTGGTTTGCAGCTCGAGCACGTCAATCCAAGCGACGGGCTCAGCATCTCCACGCCTCCTCAGTACCAGCCTGCTGCGCCTTTCGTAGTGCCTGCCAACGGAAACTATACGCTCACCACGGCAGACATGAAGAACCTCTTCAATCATATCCCATCGCAGGCCATGAAGATTCCCGAGTCGCTTGTCGAGGGATACATGAACGGCTCGTTCGGTCTGCTGCCCGAAGGAACGTACCAAGTTCAGTTCCAAGCATACAAGTGGAAGTCGCCCAAGTACGCATCGCCCGTGGCATGCAGCAATCCGGTGGGCGGAAAGAATACGTTCACGGTTTGTTACAATGCCACAGCTCCCACCTTCCTTACTCCCATGGTGGGCCTCGGAAACGACGACCTTGCCGTGGCCGAAGTGGATGTCAAGAACCCGCAATTCTCGTGGACACAGCCAGTGCTGAGTTGCAATCCCTATGCCTTCACATATACCTATAATATACGTTTCGTAGAACTTCTCGAGCACCAGCAGCCCGACGTGGCCATGGACCACAACCCTGTGGTTTACGAGCGCACCGGCCAGATGGCACCGATGTTCTTGCTCGATAAGATCGTGCTCCAGACGAAGTTCTCGATGGATAAGACATATATTGCACAGGTCACCGCTGTGCAGTCAGGCGCAAGCTCTCTCAACTATATTTCTCTGGCCAATGAAGGCAAGAGCCCCATGCGTATCTTCCGCTTTGTGGATAAGCAGGGTGGCAATGAAGAGGAACAGAAAGACCGTCATTTCAATATTACCGAGGGCGACATGGATGAAGAAGGCGGTGCCGACACGCTCTATAAGTTCCGCAACCCCGCCATTACTTCGCCTAATTTCCCCGAAGATAAGGTGCGTCGCCTCTATAAGGAAGCCGACGTTTATTTGGCATGGAAACCTGCTTGGTATCTGGGCGGCGTAGGCAAAGACGCATACGACCTGAAGATGGAATACGTCGTGGAGATGTTCAACGGCTCTGATGATGCTGACAAGGAGAAAACGTTGGAGAAGGAGCCTATTTATACAACCACCACTACCGAATCCCAATACACCATTCCTTGGGACGAAATCAAGGATAAGGTGAACCTCAAGGACTATGTGGTGCTTCGTGTAAAGCCGCGGTGTACCAACTTGGCCGAGGGCGACTCCATCAATTTCGTGGATACCCTCAATGTGATGGACTTCACGATGGCTGAGCATATTTCTCCCAACCATTTTGCCTGTACGCCCACCGTGGAGATTACAAACTTCAAGATCACATCTAAGAAGGCTGCAGACTTCGAAGGCAAGGAGATTGGACTTGGTGAATACCAGCTGACTATCGATAAGATTGAAGGCGGCAATGCCGAAAAGGGCTTCACTGGACGCGGTCGTGTGAAGTGGGAACTTCCCATCGGCACAGCCATGGTACATGTGAAGTTCGACACCCTGCGCATCAATACCGATGATGTCGCCATTGGTGGTTTGGCTTCCAGCTATGCCGAGCCCAAGATGTCGAACTACGAGGCCGTGGAGAACATCTTCACCGACCTTGGTCTCGAAGACATGTTGGTCAAGGCCGGTGTGCCGTATGCCGAGAGTCTGCAGGGCGCAGCCAAGAAGACCATCTCTGACAAGATAGACGGACTGGCCAACTATTATTCGCTGGTGAAGAGTGCCAGTGGTATCTATGATATCCTCACGGGCGGTACGGCCGATATCTACATGCCCATCTGCCTGCCCAAGGACAAGGTGAGTCAGCTCAACTCCTCGCCTGTGGACATTCAGATCACCACCATGAAGTTTGCCCCCACTTGGGCCACGATGGACCTCCTTGGCGAGTTCACCATGCCAGACAGCAAGTGTCTGGCCTCTGATCTACTCGTCTTCGGAGCACCGCGTCTCTGTATCTCGCCAGACCACATCATTCCCGAGGCTGGCACGCTGGCGCTGCTCGATAAGTTTACTGTCAAAGATCCGAATACAGACTATACGTGCACGTTCAATGCACCGTCCGACCTCTTGGAACCGTCCGATGGTTGCTATTTGGCTTGGAAGGACTACAAGTTCGAGATCTTGGGCGTGGATGTCGATATGAAGATTCCCGGCCTGAAGAAGTACGACGAGAAACTCGACACAATCACCAACGAGTTGCCCAACCTCAAGCTGAAAGGCTTCATTTCCAGCTGGGACGACTTCAATATCGACGAAGTGACGATGGATCCCTTCGAGGCAGAAGACCTGCCGGGCTTCACGTTCACAGCCAGCAAAATCGCTTACGACCACTCCCTCTATAAGAACTGTACGGCAATGTCGAGCTTCAAGTTCCCCGAAGGCTACGACAAGATTGAAGGCGTGGGCGAAGCCATTTATCAGGAACACGGTCTCGACGGATGGGAAGGTCTCTACATTGGCGAGATTTCCGTGGCAATGCCTAAGGGAATCTCCGGTACAGACGGCCGCCTGAAGATTGCAGGCAAGAACATGCTCTTCGACCGCAGTGGTGTCACGCTCGATGCCGACCTCGAGGAGCTCATCGGTGCCAAAGTTGGTGACTTCTCGTTCGAAATCAACCGTGTAGGCCTGTCCTTCATACAGAATGACTTCGACAACTGCCATATAGACGGCAAGCTTACCCTGCCTCTCCTGAAGAGCGAAAAGGGCGACCCGGCAGAGATCGGGCTCAATTGCCAGATTCGCAAGCAGATTGACGACAAGGGAAAGAAGGGCGAAGAGTTTGTCTATGTTTTCAACACCAAGAGCCTAAATGGCAATTACATGCTCGACCTCTTCTTGGCCAAGCTGGTGCTCGACGAGAAACTCACCTACTTCCTCGTCGAAGCCGAACCCCAGAAGAACAAACTGGGCCAGAGCGAACTGAAGACGAAGTGCGAACTGCTCTTGGGCGGAAAGATAGAGATTGGTGGCAAGGAGGTCATCGAGGATTGGCTCAAGAAGGATTTGGGCTTCAAGCTTAGCCTGCCCGACATCCACTTCGTGGGCATGCGACTTGCTAACTGCAAGCCGTGGAAGTCTAAGTATGTGGACATACAGGCCGACATCGACAAGGAACGCGCCGAGCAGAAGAAAAGCGCACTTGGCGGTCTCTTCTTAGAAGGCAAGGAGTTCCATAATGGCTCGAAGACCGACGGCAGCGACGCCACCTTCTTCTTCCATACGGGCTCTTGGTCCTTGGCTTCCTACAAGAAGCAACTTGGCCCGTTCGAGTTCAGCCTCGAGGACTATAAGATTAACAAGAAGATGGATGGCAAAACCCTCAACCTTGGGCTTGAGGTAACGGGTAAGGTGGCTCTCGTAAAGGGTATCGACATCTCGGCCGACGTCACGCTGTCCATTCTTGGAAAGATAACAAACGTTGGCATCGACCTTTCAAAGATAGGTTGTGAGTTCGAAGACGTTGATCTCCAGCGGATGGGCGTGAATGCCTCCTTCTGTGGTATTGGGATTGCAGGTTCTGTAGAGTTTGTTAAGGATGGCAAGAATAAGGATGTAGGCAAGGGCTTTTCCGCTTCGCTCGACATCACCCTGCCTGGCGACCTCTTCTCTGTTCATGGCGATGGCGGATACTTCGACTATGATGGCGACGACGGGCAGTATTCATGGGGATGGGTACATCTGGCCATAGGTGGCAAGATAGAACTCGGACCATGTGCCATCACCAAGCTGGGCGGCGGCTTCTATTTCAACTGCTCGCGCAACTCGTCGGGCGACGACAAGAAGCCCACCAGAGTGGCTGGCCTCGTAGGTATCTTCATGGAGCTTGGCATGGCCTCGCCCGACGGAGAGACCATCAGGGGAGACCTTACACTCAATGTGGTCTATAACCGCAAGCGTAAATGCCTCTCCAGCTTCAACATGACGGGTAACGTCAAGGCTGTGGGTGGCATCATCAACGCCAACATGACACTCGTCTATGAGAACAGCGAGAAAGACCGCTACCTGCAAATCAACATTACTGCCGATGCTTCGCTTAGTGCCGAGTCAATGGCCGGAGCACTCGATTCCTTCGGAGCCAACCTCGGTACCATCAAGGACCAGATGCAGCAGTTGGCAGGCGACAAGTTCAAGGATGTCATCACAGACTGCAAGCAGGGTCTCAGCAGCAAGATCGGAGCAAACGCATCCGACAAAGATGCCGACAAGGATCCAGGTACGGCGAAAGAAGAAGACCCGGGCACTGTTGCCAATGCTTCAAAGACGAGCAAGCAAGGCGGCTTGCCCAAGATGGGAGCCACCATCTCGCTCGACGTGAAGATAACGTGGCGGGCAGGAGGCACGGAATATAAGAAACCCAAGTGGCACGTCTATTTGGGCGAACCGGCCGAAGATAAGCGATGCACGCTTACACTTATCGAATTCGACTCGGGCATCGTAGATTGCCATGTTGGTGCTAATGCCTACATCTGTGTCGGTAACGAGCTTCCCAACAACGGCGAACTGCCACCGTTGCCCGCCAAGATTGCAAAGTTCCTCGACGGTTCCAAGCACGGAGACTTCCAGAGCGACAATGCCTCTCAGGCTCAGCAGGCACGCCAACTGGCGCTCCAGGGCTTCAATGGTGACATTTCCGGCGGTGTGATGATGGGTGCCATGGGTTATGGCGACATTACCATCAATCTGGGCCTTATCAAGGGCACGCTCGAGGCTATCCTTGGCTTCGATGTCTCTGTCGTTCATTACAAGAACGGCTATTGTGTGAACCTCCAGAAGACTCCGGGCTACAAAGGCTGGTATGGCAAGGGACAACTCTATGCTTATCTTTACATGCTTATCTCGCTCCACTTCAATCTTGGTTTCATCGATTACGACTTCGACCTTGCCAGTGCCGAGATTGGTGGTGTGCTCAAGATGGGCGGCCCCAGCCCCAACTACTTCCAAGGCAAGGCACGCGCCAAGATTAGCCTCTTGGGCGGACTGTTCAAGTTCGATAAGAACTTTGAGTTCGAGTGCGGTCAGTATTGCCAACTCTTCAAGGGCAATCCGCTCGACGACTTCATCCTCTTCGACGACTGTACGCTGGGCGACACCATTCGCACCAAGGGATGGACCAAAGATAAGGATAAGACGGCATCCATTACGGCCGACATGCAGGCTAAGGTGAAGCCGAACGTTTCCACACCGCAGTATGCCAACACCAAGGCGCCGCTCACCGAGCATTTCCGTCTGCTCGACGAGAATGAACTCGAGCGTATAGCCGGTCAGTTTGGCGAAGGCTCGCAGGAGTGGGAGGAAATGAAGATGCAGGCCAAGCGTACCTTCGTCTTCAGAGATTTTGGCGAAGTGTGGCTCTATGAATACGACGATCCGTCGTCTTACACGTCGCATACCCCTGTTGCCGAGAATGCGTCGTTCAACCTAAAGAAGATGCTTGCACAGGAATGGTGTGGAGCCAAGAAAATGTACACTATCCCATTGCAGAAAGGTGGTGGCAAGAGTCGCCGATATCTCGATTTGGGCGAACTGCGCAAGAATCTGAAGGCTGGTAAGTTCTACCGTCTGGTGGCTGCCGGTTATGCAAAGGAGATACAGAAGGGTGTCGAGGTAAATCCATACACCTATTACAACCAAGGTAAAAATCAGGGCAACGTTGCATGGATTAGAAGTACCGAGTACTACTTCCAGACCGATAAGGCAGAAGTTTACAACGATAAGTTGCCGCTGCAGGACTACGTGGCCATTGCCTATCCAAGCCACTACAACCAGTTGCGTTCGCCCGAGTCGGATATTGACAAGGCCACGGGTGGCGTGAAACACATCAAGGCCTATCTCGGCGACGTGCAGGCTCCTACGATTGCCCTCACGCAGGATATCCGCACCAAGGCGTTTAAGGAAGGCAAACTCTACTGGCGTCTTCTCAACCCCATGGGCAAGCAACTCGACATTGTGGAGAATGCTTGGGTTTCCGGCACGCCGGTTTCGGGCGGAACCGTCAAGACGCTTAACATGGAACCCCAGCGCAAGCTCAAGGCCGAGGCAGGCGAGAAGTATATTCTCCAACTCGATTATTATACCCGCGAGTATGTTTCCACGGATGAGTTCAACCCCGATGACAAGAAGTGGCAGACGATGGACACCACACTCGTCAAACTCTACGTGGAGACGCTTCCGTCTGACAAGACTTGGGAGACCGGCACAGGCAACACCACCGATCCGGATCTGAAGAAAATCAAGAGTTGTACTTACGACCAGCCGTTCGTTGCTCAGAAAATGACTGAGGCGACGATTGCACGTCCTTACAAAAACAAAAAGACGGACGCTGAGATTATGTCTGGCTACGAGTACACGAAGTGCCCGTTCACCTACATCAGTTACATGAGCAACTTCGTCTTCCCGGCAGGATGGGAGATTACGGAGCGCAACTTCTTCGGTATCGAAGTAACCACTTCCGAGTCTATGCTGTATCAAGATTCGGGCAAGGGTGGAAAGTATGAAGGAAGATACAATGAGAGCGACACTTATCGTTCGCACAACGCGTGGAATGACGTGAGGAGGACCATTGTCTATACAATTCCGGAAAGCAAATATACCGAAAACGGCCAGACAGTTTATTCCTATCCCATGCAGTTCCCGCTGAGCAAGTACTGGCATGAGAACGGATTTGGCGACTGGGATTATGTGCATGACGTGGACGACCGCATCACATACTATCAGCCAACTTCTAGCCCCAACGACTACAAACGTGTGGCTCCGGTGTTTGCAAGCATTAAAAACGCTTATTATAGTGTGGCTCTCATGCATAATGCCATTTATTATACGGCCCGTGATGTGGAGAACACACACCGCAAGTGGTATCCGGGAATAGACAATAATAGAACCAAACATGAGGTTCTGGAAAGGAAGAAGGAGGAACTAACCACTTGGTATGCCAACCATCGTGGCAAATACCTCACCGAGAGTCAGAGTTATGTCCATGCCACGGACGAAGACCACTCCTTCTTCCTGCCGGCTTATCAGTTCCCCGTCATCTGGAGCATCTGCTGTAATGAGAACATTGACGGCGCTTACAAGGGCATGAAGAAGGGCAACGACCGCGATGAAAACGAAGGTCCTACGTACAGCCAACTCTCTGGAATGACCTGGTATGAAGGCTACTGGGGAGGCTGGTGGGCTTCAGGTCTTTATAAAAAAGGCTGGTGCTATAATGAAAAACCGGCCGAGGCACGTAAGGCATTTGACCTTGAGGCTGCATATAAACTCTTTTCAAAGGCCCGAATCACCACTTATCGTGTCAATAGTTACGACATGAACAGCGGCCATTACTGGGTTGTGGAAAACCTGCTGAACGGGCGGGGATGGAACAAGATGCAGGCCAATGACCCGATATCGGGTTCTGCAACGGCCTACGGCACAAGTTCGGCAGCGGTGAATACTACGGGCACCTCTGTCGGAACAACGGGTGGTAAATCCGTTTACGGCGTCGATACTAAGGTTTACACCAGCACGCTCAGCACGGCAGAGATGGATAAATACATGAAGGCCGTGAAGGAGATGCACGACTCCTGCCAGGTTCTCTACGAATTCAGCGAACCATACTGGACGAGATACAAGTCGGATGCCGAGAAACTCGCCAAGTCTGCTCAGAAAGCCGAGGAGGATGCCATCAGCACTGTTGCATTCTATTCAAATACAATAGGAAGTTCCAGTTACGAAGCCACCTATAATAAGAGAAAGAAGAACGTGGAGGAAGAAATCTATTCCGCCCGCGAGTATAGCAAGTCAGTCTATTCCGACTTCACTTTTCTTCGGCCTACCGATAAGGGAAGGGCCTATCTGAAAAGTCCTGTAACCGGAAGCAAGGGATATTACAAGCGTTCGCTCAAGGAAATAGCCACTCATCTGTCCGTCTATATGGATAGGTATATCACGCCGCAGAGCGACCCGAATGACGCGCAGTACAAGCGCTATCGCGACATGCAGGACGAGGCCAACTCGTGGCTGACGAAACTGCAGGAGTGGTACGACGAAGGATATGCTTCGTATTATAATAGCGACGGATACTGCCGCCAGGCCATCAACCAGACCGACCGCGCAGAGAGAGAACTGAAGAAGATGACGAGCCAGAATGTATCGACCGTTGGTGATGCTTACAACAAGGCTTATGTATTGAAGAATGGAGTGGTGGAAGAAAAAGGATATATCCGAATGAATTTTGACAATGCTTTGGCCAAGGCTAACGAGGCTCTGGCAGATGCCAAAAAGAAGACCAGCTCATCAGCAAACATAAAGATAACGAATAAAGCGCTTGCAGGCGTTTCTCAGAGTGGTTCTGCGATTTCACTGGGTAAAGCTTCCTCTTCAGGTAAGAAGACTACACTGAGTCAAGGTACCGTTTCTGGTAAGGTTGCTTCAGCTCAGAAGCAGGCTGCAGAGGCCGTTGCAGAGCCCCTTGCCAGGGGTTCGAGGGCTGGTGTCCCGAAGAGCATAGCAGCTGAGCAAGAACTTGCTCGGGAGAGATTGGCTGTAGAGAATGCAAAAGCGCAGGCAGAGCGGCAAGCCATAGTGTCGGAAATGACAAGTTATATCAATGACATGAATGCTGTGCTTGCCGACTACGACCAGATGGATAAATCTATCACGACCATGCGTCAGCGCTTGTCTGAGGCAGCCCAGAATATAGAAAAGGTGGGCGGCATCGACGGCACGGGCGGACATCTGAAGACAATAAAGGATACATTCAACGACCAGTGCAATCACTACAAGACCACCCTGTCGTGGTACAATAGTATGAAGTCGTCCGAAGAACGTATGGTGGGCGATACACTGAAGCTCGTACAGGCAAGGGCTAAACTGCCTGCGCTGAGCGAAATAAAGCGTAACTTGGAGGCTGCCAAGCGCAAGTTGGATCAGGCCGAGGGTCGCGACACACTGACGGCCGACCGTCTGATGGGTCGCATCGACTCGCTCTTGGCCGTGGTGCAGTCTCGCTTGAGCAAGTTCGAGTCCGAGTCGCTCCGCCGCAGAGGCTATGTCAGCACCAATGATGCATATCGCAGAGCACGTAATGCCTTTGTTGCATATCCGAGGGGCGATGTCGGTCAGATTCCTGTCTGCATCGAAAACTGCAAACTCTTCGGCGAGGAACTCGAGAAGTACAGGAAGTTCTATGAAGAGCTCAGCCCCATTCCGACGTTCATCGAGAGCGCTGCCGAGCCCGTCTGGGATGACTTCCATGCAGCCGGCTACGATGACAGTCACGACGCGGTGCAGCGTGCAAGACAGTTGTGGGAGTCTGAGAACGAGTATGCCCACGCTGTGGAATACACCGAACAGGTGAAATCCTTGCTTGCCCAGTTGGATGAATTGAACGTTCCGGGAGGAGGGGCGAACAGTGTGCCCGACATGTTGCAGAAGGCAGAGCAGGATTTGGCGAATCCCAGTCCCGAATTGCTCGAGAGGATAGGCGGTTTTGTGGTAGATAAACTGCAGTCTCTGAAGTCTCAGGCCAGCAAATTTGAGTCAATCGCCTATCAGTGCAAGGCGCTCAAGGAATCAAAACAGAAGGCATTCGAAAGCGCTTATAGCACTGCCAAGCAGAATTGGAAAGACTATGAGGCGGCAATTGTACATCTTCACCTCACGGAAAAACAATATGCTTCCGCCCCAACGAATTGTGTCAGAAACTGTTCGACGGCAGAAGCAGTGATAGCCGATATGGAGAAAGAGTACAATTCAAGATATGTCCGTCATGTTGAATCTTCTGAACAGTTGAAATCCGATGCGACGGAGTATCTGAAGACGATTCCGATTAAAGACAATTCTGTCGAGAGTGCCCGACAAAAGTATCAGGAAGCATCACGTTTGCGCATTGAGATACTGAAGTATTGTAATTTGTTGAATGTCGAGGCCGCGGCCTTTAAGCGAGTATATGAGGAAACGCTGCCCAAGCGCGTTGAATCTGAGGTCGCTCCTCTCAAACAGAAAGCGCAGGAGGCTATCGACTACATCCAGAAGAACCATAAACCCCTGCTCATCCCAGAGGTTGTGGTGGTCCCCTTCTCCAAAGATATTGTGAAACGTGCAAGCGATGCATCTACGGCTGGCGCAACGGTGAATAGATTGTCTCGCACAACGCAGGCCGATTATGAGTCGTTCATGACGGCGCGCAACAGAATGAACTCCTACTGGCAGAAATATCAGACGCTGGGCAAGCAGAAAGCCTCGTCTGCCTCGTTGAGAATGGCACTGCAGAACTGCATTGCACAGGCCGACAAGATGATAGAACTTGCTCCGAAGATAACGTCGGGCTGCTTACAGGCAAAGAATGCTATAGCCGATCTTATGTCGTCGTATGCAGACGCTAAATACGAGTTTGACTACATCGAGCAGAACAGACAGGTTGATCCTTCGGCTTACACCTCTGCCAAACGTGCTTATAACGATTTGAGTAATAGGGTGTCATTAGCAACTTCCGTGCAACCGGCCTTTAATACGCGTTACCTGGATGTGAGCAAATATGTCAAGGACGCCGAGGAAATGAAGAAAAGTTGCACGAATGCAAACCGTACCATAGGGTCTGTGGTGATAAGATGATAATGCATATAATAAAAACGAAGATATGAAACGAGTCAATAAGGCCTTGGCCACCATCTTTTCTCTGAGTTTGTTCTTGCTTTTTGTCCCGTTCCGCGGAATGGGACAGGGCGGCAATCCTGTGCACTCTGCGCCCGACGACAATCCGCCCACCGAGGAGACCGACTCAGAGTCGCGTCAGTACGGACTCATTCAGGCTGGCATACACCTGCTGGCCCGCTCCTATGGCGACAGCATCGTGCTTCGCTGGGGTGCAGAAGACTACGTCACGCAGCGCACACTCGACGAAGATGGCGTCATGGTGGTGCGCTACGACTACGATCCCGAGGGCGACGACCCCTTCTGCGACACGCTGGTCACCGACCTTCGGCCCTGGACGCAGCAGCAGTTCGAGGCCACCTATGCCGAGGGCGACAGCGTGGCTCGCATGGCCATGGGTCTCATGTTCAGCAAGAGCGGCCTGCGCCCCGACCAGACCAAGGCCGCGCCGGGAACCCTAGGCTCTTTCTACGACCTCTATCAGGACCAGCAAACCAACCAAGCCTTCCGCATGTTGGTGGCAGAGTGGCGCCGCGATCTGGCAGACCACATGGCCATGCGCTGGGTGGATAAGAACGTGCGGCCCGGACATTCGTATGAATACATCGTCCGTCCCATCAAGTATGACTCCACACTGCAACTCATCATTGCTCCTGCCGTGCTCAAAGTGGTGAACAACCGCTATCTGCGTCCTGACTTCGACATCAAGATGGGAGACAGTATTATCTCTCATTGTCAGGTGCGTCTCTGGTGGGAGGACCGTGGCATCTCGAGCTACGAGATTGACCGTCGCCGTGAGGGAGAGACAGAATGGACACGCGTCAATAATCTTCCTTATTGGAACATGCAACCGGTGACGGAGGGAGTGGAATTGCCCGACTCGCTCGACTGCTTCTATGGCGATGTGGTGCCCGAGCCCGGCAACTACGAATACCGCATCTTCGGTCACGACCCCTTTGGCGATCTCACAAAGTCGTCTCCGATTCTCAAGGTGCGTGTGCCCGACATGGAGGCGCCGCGTGCTCCCGAACTGGTACTGGTGGAGATTGACCGTCAGGACAGCACAGACCTCTCGAAGCAGGTGATGGCTACCTTCCACTTCGAGAAGGATACGCTGGAGGAAGACTTCACGGGCTTCAATGTGCTCTACTACAACGAGCGCCATACGGGCCACGAATGGAAGAAACTGAACAAGGAACTGCTGCCGCCGAGCGACTCGCTCTTCACCTGCGACATGACGGGCTTCAGCACTGGCATGGTGCTCGTGGCCGCCTTCGATACGGCGCAGAACGTGTCTTACTCCCTGCCGCGCATGGTGCAGATAAAGGACGTTAAGGCGCCTGCACCGATGCGTAATTTCAAGGCTGAAGCCAGCATCGAGGACGGCACCATCACGCTGACATGGGAGCCCGATACGTTGGACGACGATATCGAGTACTACGAAGTGCTCTTTGCCAACGACACCACCCACTCTTTCATCCAGCTCAACGAGGGCAAGCTGAAGGAGCCGCGATACGTGGATACTGTGGCAATGGACGTGAACCAAAAGTACATATATTATAGGGTGCGCGCGGTGGACTTCTCGACCAACCAGAGCAAGGACGTCCAACTTCAGGTGCTGCGCCCCACACGTCTGAAGCCGCAGGTGGCCCATCTACTCGACTCGCGTGCCGACTCGCTGGGCATCCACATGCAGTGGGCGTGCAGCAACGAACAGATTATGGATCGCCACGTGCTGATGCGCCGACTCAGAGGCGAAGAGAAGTGGGATACGTTGGCCGTCTTCTCGGCCGACTCCATACGTGCAGCAGAGAACGTGCTCCATTATACCGACAGTCCCGGCTACAACCGCAAGCAGGACTATCAGTATTGCGTGGAATCGTTCTCGTGCTTCAACATCTCCAGCGGACTCAGCCTGATATTCTCCATCAGCTACGAAGGACCTCGCATTCAGCAGATTCCCATCGAGCTGAAGGGAGCCTATCTGACCGAGAGCAACGAGACGCAGCTCACGTGGAACATCAACAACGGCAAGCCTGTGGAGGGTGACTGGTACATCTGCATCTACCGCAAGGGACCGCGCGACGAGAACTACGTGTTCCACATCTCCGTGCCGGCCGACACGAAGGAGAGACGCTCCTCGATACTGATGCCCGGACAGGCAGAGCAGTACTACGTCAAACTGAGATTCGAAGACGGCCGCGAGAGCCGCATGTCGAACGAGGTGCGGGTGGAAAGGCCCGCAGCTGCGACGGGCAACTGACCTCCGGCTCCGACAATGAATAACAAATAACAAGGATTACGAATTGATACAAACGACGCGGATATGAAATATCGACTTTCCAAGCTAATCTGCTTCTGCCTCGTGGGCATGATGGCCAGTTGCGGACTTATCGACATGGAGTTCGACCCCGAAACGCAACAAATCGTGAGCATGCAGTTCAATTATGACACGGTCTATGTGATGAAAGGCGACACCTTCTTCTTGGCGCCCTACATTTATCCCGACACGGTGAGCAATACCACGCTGTACTTGTACAGCACGAACGAGCAGGTGGTGGGCGTGCAGAACGACACTATCTATGCTGCCGACGAGGGAGAGACATTGGTGGTGGCCGTCTCCGTGAGCCATGCAATCTCAGATAGCTGCGTGGTGGTCGTCATGCCTCGGTGGGATGATGTGAACGAACATCAGTATATCAACGATATGGTGGTCTATGCTCACATCCTTTCGGGTGGTATGGCACCGGCCGGCAAGATGCTCTTCGGTGCCTTCAGCGATGGCGAGCCTCGCGGCTTGGCTGAGCCGATGAACGAGGAGCGCACGCTCTATCGGTTCCGTGTGTGGAGCGACGATTTCTATGTCTCGCAAGGCCGCCCCGGCGAGGAGATCACCTTCCGTGCCTATAACCCACGCACCCTGCAGGTGCAGGAGACTATGACGCCCTTCAGCATCCCCTTCGACGGCGAGAGCCATGGCACTCCCAGCAAGCCCATCGAGCTGCGCTTCGAGTGATGCCGTCCTCTTTTCTCCCAGTGACTCCCAAATATGAACGATGAACTATAAACTATGAACTATCATATGAAACGCCTTGCTTACCTCTCCATACTGCTTTCCCTCCTGTTGGGAAGCTGTACCCTCATGATGGAGAACGTTGACACCGAAGAAGCAGAACAGGTCAACCTCGAGGAAGTCGGCTTCGACGAGCCTTATACCCAGAAGACCGAGTATGGCGATGTTACCTTCCAATACGGTGACAGCACCCGTGTGCTGCATCAGGAGGCCATGAAGTACTTGGTAAAGGTGGAGGATGACAGTGTGCTCTATTTCACCGACAACATTCCTCGCGACCTGCTTGTTCCCGAGGGGCAGTACGTGTCTATGGGATGTAACGAGCACCTGCGCCGCGGTCTCTGCTCGCAGGTGGTCTCTCTGACGAAGGAGAATGGCATGTACCGCATGGTGACTTCGCGTCGTCCCAACAGTAATGTATTCAAGCAGCTGGATGTGGATATCAACTTTGATTATGTCCAGGGAATGGACTTCGATACCCAGGAGTACCTCGAGGAACAGGGCATGATTAATGAGCGTGGCGACACGGACAGCATCTTCACCGACTGGTCGCTGCTGGGACAGGACATCGTGGAGCGTAAGGAGGCCGAGGTGCGCCGTCGCATCCGCGCCCGCTATGGCGAGTCGGCCATGACGCGATGGAGCTTTTTTGGAGATGATGAGGAGGTGGAGGAAGGTGACAAAGGCGACAAGGACTATAAGCCTTCGGATATCGATAAGACAGATAAGAAATCGAAGGACGTCAGAATTTTCAAGATTACTACGAAGCGCATGGTAGAGCTCTTCGACATCAAACGAGCTGGAGACTGGAAGGGAAGCCTGGAAGTAAACTATCACGAAGAGACTACCGTACACCATATTCAGAAAGTATCTGGCGGACAGGATTATCTCTACGACAGCTACGACGAGTCGGCCAGCATTTCGGCCACTCTCAACCTTGGTTGGGAGAAGACACTATGGAACTCCAACGAGACAAAGACGCTCAAGGGTGCCTATAATAAAATCTTCGATAAGATAAATGACGGTTGGTACGAGAGAGTCAAGAAGAACAAGAAGGCGCTCTCCTGTACCAACTTCATGATTCATATTCCGCTCCCAGTCATCACTGCAGTGGAGTTCTTCATCCGCATCGAACCGAAGGTAGATGTCACCGTAGAATTGGTTGGCGAATTGGAGGTAACCAAACAACTTACTAAGATACACAAGGAGGTAGAGTATCAGGATGGTAAACTGACCAAAAAAATATATAAGCCAGCAAAAGAGGAAAACA
>Ga0310694_10001538_pt1 | contig 25893 bp, 23 predicted proteins | sample 174DNAGHGhighgp2_FD_203884 | JGI IMG/M metagenome (GOLD analysis project Ga0310694, IMG submission 203884) | Sheep rumen microbial communities from Palmerston North, Manawatu-Wanganui, New Zealand - 1742 DNA GHGhigh gp2 (v2) (version 2) | ecosystem: Host-associated > Mammals > Digestive system...
CGCTCCATCGACCAGTTCGCCGCCCGATTGCGCTCCCTGGTACCGGAGGCGCGCATCGCGGTGGCCCACGGGCAGATGAAGGAAAGCCTGCTGGAAGACGTGATGCTGGATTTCTACGAGGGGCGCTTTGACGTGCTGCTGTGCTCCACCATCATTGAAAACGGCCTGGACGTGCCCAAGGCCAACACCATCATCATTTTCGACGCCGACCGCTTCGGATTGAGCCAACTGTATCAGCTTCGGGGCCGGGTGGGCCGCTCCACCCGGGTGGCCTACGCCTATTTTACCGTGCGGCCCGACAAAATGCTGTCGGAAACGGCGCAGAAGCGCCTTTCCGCCATCCGGGAATTTACCGCCTTCGGCTCGGGCTTCCGCATCGCCATGCGGGACTTGGAGATCCGCGGCGCGGGCAATATTTTCGGCCCGGAGCAATCCGGCAACGTGGCGGTGGTGGGCTACGACATGTACTGCCGCCTCATCGAGGAAGCGGTGCAGGAGGCCCGGGGCAGCCAGGGGCAGGCCGCCGCAGTGCCCTTCCGGGTGGAGACCCGGGTGGAAATCAAGGTGGACGCTTATCTGCCCCAGGAATACGTGAAGGGCGAAAGCCAGCGGATGGAGGTTTACAAGCGCATCGCCCTCATCAAGAGCCGGGAGGAAAGGGAGGACGCCCTGGAAGAAATGATCGACCGCTTCGGCGATCCGCCCAAGGAAGTCATGAACCTGATCGACATCGCCCACCTGCGGGGCGTGTGCGGAAAAATGGGCGTCAGCCGGGTCAACTACCTGGCCAACACCATGATCTTCAAATTGGCGCAAAACGCCATGCCCGACCCCGAAAAAATGTACGCCGCCCTGACGGAAACCGACCGGCGGCTGCTCATTTCCGCGGGACGGGAGCCCGCCATCCTCCTGCGCGATCCCGCCTTGGGCGCGGAGGAAATGCTCCGCGCCGCCGTGCCGCTGATGGAAAAGGTGCAGCGTCTGCTTTCGGATGAGAATACAAACGAATAGCCCAAAGGCCGTATCAAAAAACACAACTGAATCCTGATCCCGGGAGGAAGCGCGCAAATGAATCCAATGGACATGGAGGAATGGAAAAACCTGTATCCGGAAACAGAAAAAAAGGGGATTTCTCTGCATTTTTCAAACGTTCATGAATATGTCAGGCTGTCCATCATTTGTTTCATCAAATGGCTGCGGGAGGAAGTGGATTTTCCCGTTCATGTGAATGTTTACTGCAGGTATGGGGAGAAAGTGCCGAGCATGTACGGGGGGTTTGTCCATGGAAAATTTTGGTTCCGCTACAACGACAGAAACACGCATCCCCGGATTTATATAGGGTGCGGGGATTTCAAAAAGGATGACCCGGTGACAGAGCATCTGATGGACGAAACGGACCTGATCCTTGGCACGCTTATGCACGAGATCATACACTATTTCCAATTCATCAACGGCATGGATATGGACCGGCGGGGCATCGAGCAGCAGGCGACCTACTACGAAAAAGACATGATGCAGTATTATTTTGAGATGTGCGAATTGGACGACGAGTAACTGTGCCTGAACCTATATTTGAGAGTACGAGCTGCGGCTGAAACAAATGAGCTGGCTCGATAGTACGAAGACCATTACCTTTTACTGTCAGCAAAAAGGAGGATCTTCTATCAAATGCGATATAATAATACAGCATAATACCATGATTGTATAGACATATGTTTTTTTCAAGCGGTCATGGCATGCTGACTTCGATTGTAAATTTACAGGGCGACGTGCTAAACATGGTTGACAGCAATGGAGAAAAAGCGGTAAGATATACCTACGATGTGTGATGCAAGACTCTTTCCACCACCGGTTCGCTCGCTTCCACCTTGGGTACTGTCCAGCCGTTCAGGTATAGGGGATATGTCTATGATGTAGAAACGGAGTTCTATTATCTCAGGTCCAGATATTACAGCCCTGAAAGATGCCGATGGATCAATGAGGATGCTTTCGTTAGTACAGGGCAAGGTTCTGTTGAGTGCAATGTGTTCGCGTATTGCCTCAACAATCCGATAGACGGGTATGATCCGAATGGGTTTGCAAGAAACAATACCGATGATTATAATGACAACAACATACCTGATTATCTTGAGGAGCGATGGGTTGAATTCACTAACCGTAGCCGCGCGATTTTGAACGGGGGCGAGTGTAGAGATGTGACAGATGAGGTAAATACGGCGCTGAATAACGCGATTAGTGAGTTATCCGAGATGAGTTTCGTAAAAAAGGGGTTTGCATTTTACGAAATGGTTAAGGATAGAGGACCGTGGGACATTAAACGACCTGAGTCGTGGGAAAAAACAATAGGCACTGAACATCCAGGAACAATAGGAACCGTCGTCATATATGAAGGGCATTATTATACCCCTGAGATTCTGGGGAACTATACTTACGCAGTGCTTGGAAAAGCCTGTGGATTCGGCTTGCCTTTATTGTTATATGGATCTATGCATGCAGCGCACTATCCGACGCCTGGAACATATCAATATGACAACGAGATGCAAGATTGGCTGTTCATTGTAAACGGTTTCTATCGTGAACATTGATTCAAAGAAAGGTGGAAATGAGGTATGTTGATTGTATATCTGGGGAAAAGGCTGATGAGCATTATAATCGCCATATTATTGATTTTTGTCGATTCTCTCGGCCCCTTTCAACCATCTGAAGAGGACGCAGCCGCGTTTCTGATGAAGCACCGTGAGGACATCGATACTGTCGTTGACTATTTGAAGGAATTGGAATACTCCTCTGCTTATATTGAAGATGACAAAGGAATTTTTTACGATCTTGGTTGGCACGATATCTCATCAGATGAGGTGCATGCAAGCGTCCATCGCCTGCGGCTTTCGAGATGTAAGCGAATAGATAAAGAGGCTAATACGATCAGATTCGAGCTCTGGACCAGAACGATAGGTGGTTCAGACTGTGGGTTAGCTTGTACAGTTGATGGACAAGGCACCCCCAAAACACATTATCAGATATATCATGAAGATTTGGGTGATGGATGGTTCTACTTTTATGACGAATATGAAGAATACCGTGCACATCCCTCTCAATATGAGGAGAACCAGCCATGAAATGAGTAAATATTTGGCCTGAATGTATAAGTCATACACAAAGTGAAGACAGTAGGTGTTACCCCATGCTAAACATCAAGAAACCACAATAACAATCCTAAAGCAACTGCAGCTCAGTGCACTACAACTACGACAGCTTCAGCCGGGTGACCGGCATCCGGTACGACGGGGCCGACGAAAATCGTTTCTCTTGCGCTTAAGACACCCAGAATCGTCCGGTCATTGTGGAATGGAACAACGGCGTCACCACCGCGAAATATGCTTACATTCAGGATTTGCAAGGTGATATTGTCGGAATCGTTGACGGCAACGGAACCGAGGTGGTAAAATACACTTACGATGCTTGGGGCAAGCTCCTCTCCACCACCGGTTCGCTCGCTGCCACCTTGGGTACGATCCAGCCATTCCGCTACAGGGGGTATGTCTATGATGTAGAAACGGGACTATACTACCTTAGATCCAGATATTATAACCCTAACTGGCAACGATTCGTCAATGAAGACGCCATGCAGTATTATTTTGAGATGTGCGAATTGGACGACGAATGACGGCGCCGGTGCAGCGCCGTGTTTCGCTGTTTCCGGCCTGCAAAACCGCCGTTCCCGTTATCCCGGCGCGAATTGTATACATGTAAAAAATCGGCGGCGCCGTTGAGGATGCCGCCGTTTCCTGCTATAATAAAGCTGCGGAATTTTCCGCAGGAGGAACGATATGAAAAAACGCATTTTGTGCGCGCTGCTGGCGCTGTGCCTGGCCTTGAGCCTTTCAGGGCTTTCGGAAGAAAACTATGTCCTGCTGCAAAAGGGCGACAAAGGCGACAAAGTGCTTGCCCTCAAGCACCGGATGTACGAACTGGGATACTTTACTTCCCAGAACTATTCCAACGAATTCAACGACGTAACGGTGAAGCGCCTCAAGGAATTGCAGGAAAAGAACGGCCTGGCCGCCGACGGCGTGGCGACGCCGGAATTGCAGGCGCTGATCTTTTCCGACGGCTGCATTCCCAAGGACGGGCAGGCCGCGCCTCAGGCTGAAACGGAAGCTGTTTCCGCCGAGCCCGCGGATTTTTCCGAAAAATTCGCCGATCAATTCCTGGCCGAAGGGGAAAGCCCGGTGCTCGACGGCATGAGCTACAAAAGCCGCGATGTGAGCATCGTGATTTCCGCTTCCCGGGTGAACAAGTCGGACGTGTACGTGGCGGACATTTATCTGCGCAGCCTGTCGCTGCTGCGCCGGGGCTTTGAGGGAAACGCGTGGAACGGCACCAAGCAGCGCATGGACCGCACCGCCAATCTGGCCCTTGTCAACAACGCCGTGCTGGCCGTGGCCGGCGACAACGCCCAGAACCAAAGCAAGGGCGTGGTGTATGAAAACGGCGCTCTCCGCCGCGGCACCAAAGGCGATCTGCAGCTGTGCGTCATATTCACCGACGGGGAAATGCGCACCTATAAATCCGCCGACGCTACGGCGAAAAACCTGGAAAAGGCCGGAAAGCCCATCTGGCAGACCTTCCTCTTCGGCCCCGGATTGCTGGACGAGGAAGGCCACGCCCTGAAAACCTACAAATCCAAGGTGGGCGCCGCCAATCCCCGCACCGTGATCGGATACTTTGAGCCGGGGCACTACTGCCTGGTGCAGATCGACGGCCGCGGGGCCAAAAGCCTGCTGGAAGAGGGCAAGCGCAGCACCGGCTTTACCATGAAGGAGCTGGGCGATTTTATGGAGAGTCTGGGCTGCCGCGCCGCCTATAACCTGGACGGCGGCCAGAGCGCCGAAATGTGGTTCAACGACCGCATCATCTCCAGCCCCTACAAGGGCGGCCGGGGCAACGGCGATATCGTGTACATTCCGTTTACAGAATAAGCTTTCCGCGGGGATTGCCGGGCGGCAGTCCCCTTTCTTTCACCCCAGGCACACGTCCATCAGCATCATCAGCAAAAAACCCAGGGCGACCCACAGGCTTCCGCCGCCAGGCGCGCCCTGACGCGCCAGGTCGGGCAGCAGTTCCTCCGCCGTCACCGCGATCATCGCCCCGGCGGCAAAGGACAAAAGCAGCGGCAGCACCGGGGAAAACACCCCCGCCGCCAGCAAAATCAGCGCCGCCCCCACGGGCTCCACCGCGCCGGAAAGCACCCCCAGGGCAAAGGCCCTGGGTTTTTTTATGCCCGCGGCCCGAAGGGGCATGGAAACGATGGCCCCCTCGGGAATATTCTGCAGCGCGATGCCCAGCGACAGGGCGAAAGCCCCGGCCAGGGCGGCGTCGCTGCGCGCGTTCATAAAGCCCGCGAAGGCCACGCCCACCGCCATGCCCTCGGGCAGGTTATGCACCGTTACGGCCCAGATCATTTTTTCGTTTTTGCTCATGGCGCGGCCCAGGGGCCGTATCAGGCGGTCCATCGCAGATGGAAACAGCATGCCGGGCAGAAAGCCTGCCGCCGTGATCCAGGGCCCGGCCTGATCCAGCGCCGGAAGCAGCAAGCTGAACACCGACGCCGCGGCCATGATCCCCGCCGCCATGCCCAGCAGCATCCCCTGACAGGCCGCTTTTTCCTGCCGCCGCATGAAAAACACGCCGGCCGCGCCCAGCGCCGTGCCCAGAAATGGCAGCAATATGCCCGCCGCGATCATCATCCCTCGCCACCGCCTTTATCAGGATTCCCATTCATCCTATGCGGGTGGCGGAAAGGGGTGCGCTCAGAAGCGGCTGACCTGATCCAGCGTTATCATGCGCTCGTGCAGATAGATTTCGCGGATTTTCTCCGGCGGGTTGTTTTCCGTCAGCCACCTGGTGTGCCAGGGCATCACCCAGGCCCAGGGCGCACCTTCCCGGAAAAAGGCTTCCGGCGACGGCAGCCTGCCGCACTCGTGGAAAGCCAGGGGCTTATCCGGGCTCAGCGCCCGCAAAAGCGGCCAGGCGACGGCATGGGTGGTCACCCCGTGATAGGTATCGGAGCCCAGCACGTCGCACACGTCGCCGCCGGGATACCACCCGGGGCGCACGTAATCAGCGTAGCCCAGCACCCAAATCAGGTTGTGCAACGCGTAATCCTCCGTAAACGCCCGGTACATTTCCCGCCACAGCGTCCGGAACGCTTCGCCCCCCGCCTTGCCCCACCAGAACCATTGGCCGTCAAATTCATGAAAGGGCCGCCACAGCACCGGCACCCCGGCGTCCTGCAGGCGGGACAGCGCCCGGGCAGCCCGGTCCCACCGATGGCGCAGCAGATCGTTTTCCCGGGTGCCGGGGGTCAAAAGCAGCGTAAAATCCGGGTTCTCCTGCTTGCTGTCGGGATAGCCGAAGCCCTCCACACCGGTATGCCAGCATATGGTCACAATGCCGCCCCGGTCATTCCAACGCAAGGCGCGCTCGGTCACGCCGTCATAATCGTCATGCATGAAATCCAGGCCCCGGATGGCAGGCAGGCGGCCCGTCACCTGGCGGATATAGTCCATTTCCATCTCCGAAAACCGGGGATGCGGGCACTCCTGCTGGGCCAGGAACATGCGCCTGCCCATGTTCCGCAAAATACAGCCGTACAGCGATCTGGCCCGGGGCATGGCCTTTTGATCCGTTAATTCGGGCATATAATCATCCTTTCAAATCATTTCACCCGCCGGAATCGCTTCTGCTGCCGGCGGAACTGGCTGGGAGAGGTGCCCAGCATTTTGTTGAACACCCTGAGGAAATTGGAATAATCGTTGAAGCCGCACTGATAGGCGATGGCGTTGAGGGACATATCGGACTGCATCATCTGGCAGGAGAGCATCACCCGGCGGTACAGCACGTAATCATACACACTGCGGTTGGTGAACCGGGCGAACTCGTGGGACAGATAGCTGACGCTGACGCCGAATTGCTTGGCCAGCTGGTCGATTTTCAGGGGCTGGGTGTAATTGCTGTTGATGTAGGTGAGCACCTTTTGGATGATGCTGTTGGAAATCACCCCGCCGTTCATGGGCTGGGATTTGCGGATGCCGCGGCATACCACGTTCAATAAATTCATCAGCACGGCATACTGGCCAAAGAGCGCCAGCGGGTCGTTTTCGTCGGAAGCGGCCTGCAATTCCTTGATCCAGGCGATGCACTGCCGGGCGTCCTCCGGGTTCAGCTGAAAGGTGTTTTGCCCCTGGGCGGTATAGGAGCGGAAAAACTGATCCAGGTCGATCTGCTCGCAGCCCAGGATGGTCAGCGCCTCCGGCGACAGATTCAGGTACGCCCGCTCGTAATGCCTCAGCGCCTTGTCGCTGGATAAGCCGTGCATGGAAAAAGGCGGCACGATGAACATTTGATTGGGCTTGAGCAAATACAGCCCGTCGTCCAGGCCGAAATACTGGCCGCCGCCCATGTGCAGATAAATCTCATAGAAATCATGGCAGTGGTATTCCGTGGTTTCCATTTCCTGGCTGTAGATATACCGGGCCTCAAATTCCTTTCCCTGCTCCATGGTGGTCAGGGGCGCCTTTCTGGGCAGCACCGTGTTTTCCACGGGGAACACCTCCTTGCAAAATGCAGGATTCGCATAAAGTCAAGCACTATTTGCGCAGAAATACAGATAATCTGCTGATATAATAAAGGTGAATCAGAAATCGCATACCCATCGCCAATCCAGACTACGGAAAGGATGAGGAACATGCTTCAAATCGCCATCATCGGCACCGGCGGGATTTCCCACGCCCACATCAACGCCTATCTGCAATTCCCCGGCCGCTGCCGCATCGCCGCGCTGGCGGACATCGTGCCCGGCAAAGCCCAGCGTGTGAAGGAGCAGTATCATTTGGACTGCGACGTGTACGAAAACCACGAGGACATCCTGCCCCGGCAGGACATCGACCTGTGCGACGTGTGCACGCCGCCCTACGTGCACGCCTCCATCAGCATCAACTGCCTGCGCAGCGGCAAAAACGTGGTGTGCGAAAAGCCCATGGCCGCGTCGCTGGAAGAATGCGACGCCATGCTGCGCGCCCGGGATGAAAGCGGCAAGCTGCTTTCCATCATCGCCCAGAATCGCTTCCGCAAGTCCATCCGGGATTTGAAGGCCCTGCTGGACAGCGGCATCGCAGGCAAAGTGCGCAGCGCGGAAATCGACTCGTTCTGGTTCCGGGGCCACAGCTATTACGACCTGTGGTGGCGCGGCAAATGGGAAACCGAGGGCGGCGGCTGCACCCTGAACCACGCCGTGCATCACATCGACATGCTGGGCTGGATGATGGGGCTGCCCAATCGCGTCACCAGCGTGCTGGCCAATACCGGTCATGATAACGCCGAGGTGGAGGATCTGTCGGTGTCCGTAATGGAATACCCCGGGGCCCTGGCCACGGTGACGGCCTCCGTTGTGCATCACGGGGAGGAGCAGCAGCTGGTGTTCCAGTGCGAAAAAGCCAAGCTGGCCGCGCCTTACGGCGTGTTCGCTTCCCAGCCCCAGCCCAACGGCTTCCCCTTAAAGGAGCCCGATGAGGGCTTTGAAAAGGACGTGCAGGCATTTCTTGCCGCGCTGCCGCCGCTGCCCTATGAAATGCACGTGGGGCAGCTGGAAAACGTGCTCTCCGCCATCGAGCGGGGCGTATCCCCCGCCATCACCGGCGAGGACGGCCGCCGCACCATCGAATTGATCACCGCCATTTACAAGGCGGGCTCCACCCGCGCCGCCGCCGCGCTGCCCCTTTCCGCAGACGATCCCTTCTATACGGTGGAGGGCATCCGGGCCAGCGTGCCGCATTTTTACGAGAAAACAGCGTCCGTTACGGAGCTTGACGGCGACATCAGCTTCGGCGGCTTCGGGGAGGGAAAGAAAAAATGAAGGTATCCGACGGCATGAATTACGCCCCCAAGGGCAAGCCCCAGCCGGTGGTAAAGCCGGGCGAATTCGTTTTCTCCGCCGTGCGGCTGGACCACGGCCACATCTACGGCATGGCCAACGGCCTGACCGAGGCCGGCGGCACCCTGAAATACGTGTGGGACCCGGACCCGAAAAAGGTGGAGGCCTTCCTGCGCGCCTTCCCCCAGGCCAGGCCGGCCCGCAGCGAGGAGGAAGCCCTGGAGGACAAGGAAACCCACATGATCGCCGGCGCCGCCGTGACCAGCGAGCGCTGCGCCCTGGGCCTGCGCGCCATGGCCGCGGGCAAGGATTATTTCACCGACAAAGCGCCCTTCACCACCCTGGAGCAGTTATCCTCCGCCCGGAAGGCCGCCGCTGAAACCGGGAAAAAGTACATGGTGTACTACGCCGAGCGCCTTCACGACGAAGGCGCGCTGCTGGCGGGATACATGGCGCAGGGCGGCGAAATCGGCAAGGTGATTTCCGTCACCGGCTTCGGCCCTCACAGGCTGGGCGCGCCGGGGCGGCCCAAATGGTTCTTTGAAAGAGAAAAGTACGGCGGCATCCTCTGCGACATCGGCAGTCATCAGATCGAGCAGTACCTGACCTACGCCGGCGAAGAGGAAGCCACGGTGACCGCCAGCCGGATCGCCAACTACGCGCATCCCGAATACCCCGAACTGGAGGATTACGGCGACTGCATGCTGGTGGGCAAAAACGGCACCACCAACTATTTCCGGGTGGACTGGTTCACCCCCGACGGGCTGCGCACCTGGGGCGACGGCAGGGTGCTGATCCTGGGCACCGAGGGCTTCATCGAGGTGCGCAAGTATGTGAACCTGGCCTCCGACCAGCCCGGGGGCGGCCACGTGTTCCTGGTGAACGGCCAGGGCGAAAAGTACGTGAACGCCGTGGGCGTGACGGGCTACCCCTTCTTTGGCCAATTGATCCTGGACTGCCTCAACCGCACCGAAAACGCCATGACCCAGGCCCATGCCTTCAAAGCGGCGGAGCTGTGTCTGATCGCCCAGAAAAACGCCCTGCGGGTCCAATAATCCTTTCCATATCGCAGGCACGGAGAGCCATCCGCTTTCCGTGTTTTTTATTTTACCCTATTTTCCCCCGCCGCGCAACATAAAAACAGGCGCCGGCCGAAGCCGACGCCTGCGGGTCGTTATGGGATCATCACGGCAGCGCCGCAACGATGATCAGATGGAAATTACTTTTCAAAGACATAGCCGGTAGCGGCTTCGATTTTCTCAGCGCGCTCTTCCATGATGGCCTGTCCACCGATGGCCATGTAGTTGGCAACGCCGTCGTCATACACCTTGTCGAAGTCCTCAACGGAAGCAGTGACAGCCTTGTTCAGGAAGGTGTCGCGCTCGGTGGTCAGCGTCGTGCCGATGCCAACTTCCGCTTCGATGGCGGGCAGAGTGAAGTGGGCCGGCACACGGCCGCCGTTCATGGCGATAACATAGGCGTTCTGAACCACTTCAGGATCAACGGGAGCATAGCCGTAGGCGAAGCTCGCTTCGGTGTATTCGCCCAGGTACTGGCCGTTGCAGGTCATGGTGAAGTCGATGTTGTTCAAACTGGCCTGGTAGTGAGGATCGGTAGGATCCACAGCCTTCATCATGTAAGCGCCGTTCTCAGCGCGGTCATGGTTGATGCCCTCTACGCCGGTCTGCAGGGCCAGGATGGTTTCGGGAGAGGAGATGAAGTCCAGGTAGAGCAGGCTGGCAAGCACTTCGTCATTGGTTGCAGGGAAGCAGACCTTGCGGTCCACGGTGCTGCCCAGGTACTTGCGGTAGATCCCGGCGTCATTCTCGAAGCAATCCACGGCCACGAATTCGGCTTCAGGGCCCACGTTGCGCTTCAGGTTCGCAGAGATGGAATCGTCGCCGTTGCGGTAGGGATAGTCATAGTTGTGCTGGAAAGCGCCAACGAAGCCGGCTTTCAGGTTGTCGTCTTCAGTGGTGTCTCCGCTGCCATACAGGGCAAAATCTTTCCAAACCAGGCCTTCATTGTACCATTTGTTCAGCAGACGCATGGCTTCCTTGGCGCCGGGCAGGAACTGCTGCCTGTCGTCGTAGCCGCGAATGTAGAGCTCTTCGTCGCTGATGGCATCAGGCACGAAGGATACGGTCAGGATGTTGTTGCGCCAGCCGATATCCTGGCTGGTGGAGTAAGGCACCATCTTGTCGGCGTCTTCACCCAGCAGCAGCTGAGCGTTATCGCGGAAGGCCACCAGGCAGGCTTCAAATTCAGCCTTGGTGGTGGGCAGGGGCATATTCAGCTTGTCCAGCCAGTCCTTGCGGATGAAGGTGTTGATGCGGGCATTGTTGACCAGACGGGTTTCCAGAGCCCACAGCTTGCCGGTTTCGGGATCCTTATCCCAGTAGATGTTTTCTTCGCCCAGCAGCGCGAACAGGTTGGGGAGCAGATCCTTATACTGTTCAATATAGGGAGCCAGGTCGATGATGCCGTCCATGTCGGCGTAGTTCAGGATCGTGGGATAGGAATAGGTGTAGATGACGTCGGGGGCATTGTTGGCGGCGAGCATGTTGCCCAGGTCATCCGGTTCAGTCCAGCGGCCGCCAACGGCGAATTCCACTTCCACGTTGTACTTATCCAGCATGCCCTGCCGGATATAGTCTGCCCAGGGGGATTTTTCGGGCACGTTGTCGCCGCGCTGGAAGAGGCGGACAGTGATGTGTCGGGTTTCGGCGAATTTGCCATCCGTCAATTCTTCCGCGTGAGCAGTCATGCCCAGTGCGCAGATCATCATCAGTGCCAGAAACAGAGCCAGAACACGTTTCATTTTTTCTTTCCTCCTTTTTCTTATTTCAAGAGCTTCTGCTCTTAAAACCACAGGATCATCCCTTCACAGCGCCGATGGTAACGCCGCTGACGAAGTAGCGTTGGAGCCAGGGATACACCAGCAGGATCGGCACCGTAGCAAACATGACGGAAGCCATTTTCAGCGTTTCGCTCAGGCCCGGCATGGAGAAGCCTTCCTGGGCGGCGCCTTCGCCGCCGCCGCTGTTTTGCAGGATATTGTACAGGTACAGCTGGATCGGGTACAAATTCCTGGTTGTTTTGATGTAGAGCAATGCGTCGGAGAAGCCGTTCCAGCGGCCCACGGCGTAGAACAGGCACAGTGTAGCCAGCACAGGCTTGCTCAGCGGTAAGTAGATCTGGATCAGGATGCGGATGGGACCCGCGCCGTCAATTTCCGCAGCTTCCCGCAGGGACTCCGGAATGCTGTAAAAGCTGGAACGCATGATTATCATGTTATATACGCTCAGGCAGCTTGGGATCACCAGCACCCAAACCGTTTCCAGCATGCCCAGCTGCTTCAGCATCACGTAATGGGGGATCATGCCCGCGCTGAAATACATGGTAAAGAGAACGAAAAGATTGATGAATTTCCTGCCCTTGAGGTTGTCATAGGTCAGAGGATAGGCGCAAAGCACCGTCATCACCAGACTCAGCACGGTGCAGCCGATGGTGAGCAGCGCGGTATACCACAGGGAATGGATATATTCAGGCCTGCTCAGCACCGTCTTGTATGCCTCGAAATTCAGCCCTTTGGGCCAGAGCGTCACCTCGTTGCGGATCAGGTATTTGGTGTCCGACAGGGAACGGGCCAGCACGTTCAGCATCGGAAGCAGACAGATGAAAATCAGGATGAGGCAGATGAGGACAATGATCACATCGCCCAGTTTCGTGGCTTTGGATTTGATCATGCTTGTCGCGCCTCCTTACATGATGCCGCGCTCTCCGAAGCGCTTGGCAAGGAAGTTGGCCCCGAACAGGAACAGCACACCCACCACGGACTGGAACAGGCCCACTGCCGTGGTCAGGCTGAACTGACCGCCGCCGTTGATGCCCTTCTGATAAACATAAATGGATATGACCGTGGACACGTTGGTGACCAATTTGTTGCTCAAAGCCAGCGGCCGGTCAAATTCACTGCCCAGGATATACCCCAATCGCATGATCAGCAGCACGATGATGGTGGGGCGCAGGCCGGGCAGCGTAACATGCCATATGCGGCGGAAGCGCCCCGCTCCATCCACGGCGGCAGCTTCATACAATTCGGGGCTGATGCTGGTCAGCGCCGCCAGATAGATGATGGTGCCCCAGCCGGCTTCCTTCCATATTCCCATCCCGATATAAGTGCCTACCCACCAGCTTTCCTTGCTCAGGAAAGGAATCACCGCGTCTTTATTGCCGGTCATTTGCTTATACAGAATATTGATAAGGCCGTCGTTATCGGCGAACAGACGCAGGGCAAGGGAAGAAATAATGATCCAGCTCAGAAAATGAGGCAGGTAAAGAACGGTTTGCGTGAATCGTTTGAAACGCTTGAAAGCAAGCTCGTTCAGCACCAGCGCCATCAGGATCGGCGCCGGGAAGCCGCATACCAGATCCAGCAGGTTCAGCTTGATCGTATTCCCAAGCGCCCGGATAAACAATTGATCCTTGAACGCTTTGATGAACCATTCAAATCCCCCGTTTTTCGCCCAATCCACCAGCCACGGGGGCTTGATGATATTGTTTTTCTTGAACGCCATCAGGATATAGGCCATGGGAACATAACGGAAAATGATGAAAAAAACGACTGGCAGCAGCAGAAGCAGGTACAGCGTCCAATACCGTTTGAAATACGTTCCCCAGGAAAAGCCCTTCTTCCGGTTTGGCTTCCGTACAGCAGTCAGCTCCGCGGCTTTGGCGCTCCGCACGGCAATCCCTCCTTTTCAGAATACGTCTCCAGGATTCGCCAGTCGAAAAAACGATCATTTCACTGACGGAAAATTTGGTCAAAAACTCGTCGGATAAGTATATTATAATTGCAAATAACAAATACTTCTATGCAAATTATGTTCGATATTATGCAAATCCTGCATTTCCGTAAATATAGAAATTTTTCCCATTTTTACTGCAAATTAATTCATTTTTTGAGAGGAATTCAACGATTCAAGACGAAGTATTTTTTTATCTGCCTCTCTGGATAGGGAAAGGAGCCGAACGAAGGATGTATCGAGTGGGCATCGTTGGCTGCGGCGGCATCGCCCAGGTGCACGCCCAGGTGCTTCGCGAATTGCCGGACACAGAATTGACCGCTTGCGCCGACGTAAAAAAAGAAAAGGCCGCACAGCTATCGGAAAAGTACGGCTGCCGGGCGTATGCCTCTATGGAGGAAATGCTGGAAAAGGAAAAGCTGGACGCCGTGCACCTGTGCACGCCCCATTATCTTCACGCCCCCATGGCGCTTTACGCAGCCGAAAAGGGCCTGGCGGTGTTTACGGAAAAGCCGCCCATCATCAGCCGGGAGCAGTGGACGGTGCTGGAAGAAGCAGCCAGGAAAGCGCCGCTGGGCGTCTGCTTCCAGAACCGGTACAATCCCAACGTGCAAAAGGCCGCGGAGTTGATCCAAAGCGGCGAATGGGGCCGGCCCCTGGGGGCCCGGGCCTTCGTTACCTGGCAAAGGGACCAGGCGTATTACGCCGGCAGCGGCTGGCGCGGCGCATGGGATACCGAAGGCGGCGGCGCGCTGATCAACCAGGCCATCCATACCCTGGACCTGCTGGTTTTCCTCCTGGGCCGTCCGTCCGGCAGCCAGACCTTTATGGCCAACCGACATCTGCAAAACGTGATCCAGGTGGAGGATACCGTGGAGGCCCGCCTGACCCTGGGCGGCGTGCCCGCGCTGCTCTACGCCACCAACGCCTACGCCGCCAACGCCCCGGTGCTGTTGGAGGTCCAATTGGAAAAGGCCGCTCTGCGCCTGGAGGACGGCGAAATGGAAATCCGCGCCGGCGAAAGCAATCAGCGTCTTTCCTTCCCCATGGATCAGGCCCTGGGCAAGGGCTATTGGGGCAACGGGCACCTGGCCTGCATCCGGGATTTCTACCGCTGTCTCTCCTCCGGCGCGCCTTATATGAACCGGCTGGACGCCGTGCGGGATACCGCCATGCTGCTGATGGATATGTACGATCAGGGGCGGCGCTTTCTGACCGCCGCGCAGCGCTGAGAAAAACACGCGGCTTTGCCCTGTGGCTGTGGAAGCATCCAAAAAGAGGTTCTTCACGGAAAGTCAAGGAGAAGGAAACAATTCTCTCTTTCATCTTGAGCGGCGTGGAGCGGGAGCGGAATGGAGACGAAAGATCTGTGAGTTGGCTTAAAGATTTGCTTATAGATCCCTCGGCTGCGCTTCGCCTCCCGGCTGCGTTTCGCTCGGGATGACAGCGTCAGGCTGTCAGCCGGTATGATGCTTTCCCAAGAATCCATGAATGAAAAAAAGAGCCCCCGCGAATGCGGAGGGCTCTGATTTTTTTGCCATTATCCCTTCACCGTCTGGCTGAACGGATTGAACGCCCGCTTCATCAGCAGTGCGCCGCCAACGCCCAGCACAAGGGGCGGCAGGGCTGTGAGCAGCTGCAAACCCAGCTTGATATTCATTTGCTCGCCGTAAACCTGAGCCATCGACTGATTGGCGTCGCCTGTCGATATTGAAACGGCATTGAGCGCAACCTGGCGCAGGTATAAGGGAAGCGTATACTGGGCATTGCCCCTGATGTAGATCAAAGGCTGCATCATACTGCCCCAGGTGAAGGCGGCGCAGAGCAGCGCCAGGGCCAGCACCAGGCTGCCGGGCCGCCGCTCCATATGGTCCCGCAGAGCAAAGGCCAGCACGGAGGCAAGCAGAATCAGCCTGGGATCGAAGGCTGCAAAGAATACAGCGGGCCAAAGCGTATCCACCAAGCTCAGCGTTTTTATCATCAGATACTGACCGACCAGGCAGCTCATGGCCGCGGCGAGCACCATGGCGATCAGGCCGTAGAGCAGGCTGGCGGCGCGGCGCATCAAATGAACGAAGCTGTAGGCGATCAGGCCGCCCAGCGATCCGCCCATTACGGAAACGATCAGGCTGTTGAGCACTCCGCTGCCCACAGGCGCTCCGTTGATTCTGACGCCAAAGACGCTCAGCAGGATCAAAATGAGGCCCATCGTTAAAAATCCTGCAAAAACCCACAGCACCATCAGGGGCAATTTACCCTTGGTGGATTTTTTGCGCGCCAGAATGCACAGCACCACCATGGGCACGATGGCAATGGCGATTTGCAGCAGCACCTTAATTACCGACGTTGCGGCGCTGACGCTGAATTGGCTTCTCATCACAGTATGCTCATAGATCAATTGATCCAGTGAACCGGGCCTGGTCATCTGCGAACTCATGCTGAGCGCGGCGTCCCGATCGACGCTCAAGCCCGCCAGCAGCCACACCAGCACGGCGATGAGCAGGCCAAAGTACGGGCCCTTGCCTACCCTGCCCTTCTTCATCAGGTTCAGCGCGGTGAACAGGCCGCCCGAAAAGCAGAACAGGCCGGCGGTTTGCAGGAAGGTGGCCAGCGCGTAGCCCGCGACACCCGCTTCATGGCTGGTGAGCCGCAGCCCCAAGGTCTGGGTCAGCAGCAAAGCCATGGACAGGGGCGGAATGCACACCGGGATCAGCCACAAGCCGCCCATCAGCAGCGCCGCGCCGGGCTTTTTCACGGCGTAGTACAGCGCGCAGAAGGCGGCAGCCACCACCAGCGAAAACAGGCCCTCAAACAGACGCATTTCCACCGTGGCGCCCAGCGTGCGGGGCGTTTCCACCATGGAAAACACCCGCTCATAGTTGTTCAGCCCGACAAAAGGACTGCCGCTCATGCCCTTCATGAGATTATACTTTTGCATGGAGATCACTGCCGTTACGGCAAAAACCGTCAGCATGACTGCCAGCACCACCAGCGCCGCGATGCCGAACACAGGAAAGCCCTTTTTGACTTTCCCCTGGGATTGGGACGGCTGGATGGGCCGGGGCTGAACGGGGGTGGCCTGCGGCTGCTGAAAGGCCGGAACGCGCCCCTGGGGCTGGGTCTGGAAGGCGTTGGGCACCGGCTGATTCTGCACCGGATTGATAAAGTACCTGGGCCCCTGGGGCTCGTCGGCAGGCTGATACGCGCTCGACCTGCCGTTATTGGGGGTTTCGCTCATGGTATATCCCTCCTGCGGCGGATGGTCAATAATAACGGTTGACCAGCGCGATAAGGCTAATGAGATAGATAACGAAGAACACCGTAAGGATGATGCCCACGATCAGGCCGGCCTTGCTCAGGCCCCGGCCGATGCTGGCCTGCTTGCTGTAAGCGCCGCCGGTAAAGCTGGCGAACTGATTGGCCTTTTTCAGGCCGATGACGGAGAAAATGATGCCCAGGAAGGACAGGAAGAAGGAGCAGGCAAAGGCCAGGCCCAGGATACCCCATACCAGCACGGGGCCGGGATTGCCCATGGGGCCTTCGTAGGTGGAGGTTTGCGTCACGAACTGCTCCTCGCCGGGAATGGGCGCGCCGCAGTTGGGGCAGAAACGGGAGTTGTCGTTGAGTTGGGAACCGCATTTTTCACACAGCATGGTTTTTTCCTCCTTCATATAATGAGTCATGGATTGATAAAATCGGTGGAGGCAAGGAACTTGCACACCGTTTGATCATAAAGCTCGGGATTGTTCACCCGCACCCGGGAATGGCCTCCGTGGGGGAACCAGGCCAGGGTCTTTTGCCGGGCCGGGCAGCGATCGAACATGATCTGGGTTTTTGCGGGCTCCGAAAACTGATCTTCCCGGCTGTGAATGAACAGGATGGGTTTTTTCAGCTTCCCGATCCGCTTATACGGCCCGTCCCAGATCACGTCGGCCCCGCTGACCAGACGAATATACAGCATGGTCTCCCACAGGAAGGGAAACAGGGGGCGATGATCGTGGATCATATGCTGCTTGCAGGAATCGTAAAAACGGGTGTACATACCGTCCACGGTCAGCCCCGCCAGATAGTCCGGGCATGCCTTGTCCGTAACGGCGAACAGCGCGGTGGAAGAGCCGATGCAGATGCCGTGGAGCACCACCAGCCTGTTTCCCAGTTCCTCATGCAGAAGCTTTGCCCAGGCCAGAATATCCCGGTACTCCTTATAGCCCAGGGAATTGATCTTGCCCTCGGAATCGCCGTGGGCCCGGGTGTCGATGGCCAGTACGTTCCATCCGGCTTTTCGGTACGGCTCGCTGTAATGGTAGGAATAGCGGCAGGACTCCATCCGGCCCGGAATGATGATCACGGCGTTTTCCCCGCCGAAATCGAAATACTCGCCCGCCAGGCGAAGGCCGTCGCTGCTCACGCTCACATCCCGCTTGCAGGCGGCGTACTGTTCGCCCCAGGCGGTGGCCTGCGCGTAGAGACGCACGTATTCCTCATCCTCCGGCATGCTGGCGGAGCGGGCCCATTTTTCCTGCTTGCCGCGCACCAGCAGCGTATGATAGATGATGAAAGAAATGACCATGGTAGGCAGCAGAAATGCTCCCAGGAAAATGATCACGATCCACCAGGCGACGCTCAATTCTTTTCACCTCACATGATTCCGACGATCCAGTCGTAAATCTCCTGGCCGCCGTCCAGGAAGCTGCATTCCATCATGGGGAACAATTCGCCCACGCGGCGCTGAATTTCCTTTTCCAGGGCCGCGTCCCCATTCTTTCCCCGGAAGAAAACGCAGTTTTCCCTGTCTTCGATATCCTCCACCATCTGCAGGCCCCGGATCACGGTGTCCAAAGGCTGCTGCGAGGTAAAGACCAGTTCATCCCGGTAAACGGCGATGCATTCATTTTCCTTGCAGCTGACGCCGTTGTGCTCGTAGGCCCGCGCTGCGGCGGTGATGAGCAGGGTTTCGATGCTTTCGATGCCGCTGTTCATCTGGGCCACGCGCATTTCCACGTCCGTGCTGTCGGGCATGTTCATGGCCAGGGCGTAATAGCCCTCGGCCAGGGTTTTGGATTCCAGCACCCGCACGTTCTTTTTGTCGGACAGGTCAACGGCCTGCCGGGCAGCCAGAAGCATGTTGGCGTTGTTGGGCAGGATCACCACGGCGTCGGCGTCCGTCTGCCGGATGGCGGTGAGGAAATCCTCCGATGAAGCATTCATGGTCGGCCCGCCGTCGATCACGATATCGCAGCCCAGATCGGTAAATATCTGCCGGTTGCCCTGGCCGTTCACCGCGGCGATCACCGACAGAAGCTTGTGCACCTTGGGCGCGGGAGCAGCCACCGTTTCGGGAGCAGGCGCCGTTTCCTTTTGATCCCGCAGGTATTCGTTATGCTGCAATTGCATGTTTTCCAGCTTGAAGGTGAGGAATTCGCCGTACTGCTGGGCGTATTCGATGACAGCCGCGGGCTTGTTGGTATGCACGTGCACCTTCACCCGGCTGCCGTCCTGCACCACCACCAGGGAATTGCCCCGCTGCTCCAGGGCGCGGATGAAATCCTCCTGCCGGAAGGGCGCCATGTACTGGGGCGCGCGCATCAACTGCAGAATGAACTCGGTGCAATAGCCCTGGTCAAACCGGCTGTTTTCATCAAACAGGCTGAAATCGGCCTGAAGCTGCGCGGGAGCGGACAGCGCCGGCTGATGCTGGTCGAAAATCTCGCCCCGAAGCCAGCGGTACATGCCCTCCACGATGGCGATATAGCCCTTGGCCCCGGAATCCACCACGCCCATTTCCTTGAGCACCGGCAATACGTCCGGCGTGGCGGAAAGGCTGATGGCCATGGAGGAAAGGTAAGCCTCCAGCAGCGTTTCCAGGTCCTCGGGATGGCGCAGCTGCCTGGTGGCCTGCTCGATGCCCTCCCTTGCCACGGTAAGAATGGTGCCCTCAACAGGCCGGATCACCGATTCGTAGGCCACCTTGTAGCCCCGGATGAAGGCGTTGCGCATACCCACCGGCGTGGTTGCGTTGGCGCGGGACAATTCCAGATAGATCCCCTTGAACAATTGGGAAAGGATCACCCCGGAATTGCCCCTGGCTCCCAGCAGCATGCCGCTGCTCAGGGCCTTCAGATAATCGCACAGCAGCCGCGTGGGCCGGGCGCAGCGGATGCCGCTCTCCAGCGTCATGCGCATATTGGTGCCCGTATCGCCGTCTGCCACGGGAAACACGTTCAGGGCGTTGATTTCCTTTTCGTGGACGGACAGGTTGTTGAGCCCGTTGCGGACCATCTGTTCGAACAGCATCCCGTCGATTTTCTTTGTGCTCATGCTTCTTTTATTCCTTCTGGCCCAGCTCCAGCAGCGACTTGGGCAGACGATAGGTCAGCACAAGAGCGATCAGGGTGCCCAGGGCGGAAATGGCGGTCATATACTTGATAGCGTCGGTCGGGTTTTTTTCCGTGCCTTTGAGGGCCACCAGCACGATGCCGGTGGCGATGCCGGTGGCAACGCCGGAGAAGAGGCCCTGCACCGCGAAATACATGGCAGAGTTGGCCACGCCTGTTTTCTCCTCTTCCTCAGCGGCCAGCTGGGAAGGAATGGAATAGGCCACGGCGAACAGGGCGCCGATGGCAAGGGAGCTGATGAGCCCCGTCACGACGGACAAAACCGTTTTGCTCATGCCCTGACCCATCAGGCCAACAAAGAACATGGCGACCATGCCCACGGAGAAGGTGATCAGCGTATAGCGGAACGCAAAGCCAAAGCCCCGCTTTTTGATCAGCTTATTGTACAGCATCAGCGTGAAGGGAACCGGCAGGAAGGCCGCCAGCATGACGTAAATCATGCTCATGCCAACGAAAGAGAAGTACTCGTTGATGCCGCCCAGGAACAATTGCACGCCGAAGGTCATGAAGGCGTACACCACCATCCATTTGACGAAGGTGTGGTTTTTGAAGGTATACCGGAGGGAAGCGATCAGCCCCACGGATTGCTCGGACTTGCCCGTTTTCTGCCCCAGGTTGGAGGGCTCCTTGATCATGAACAGGGGGATGAGCATGGTGGCGGCCAGGGGCAGCACGATCAGGCCCACCTTCTGGATGTTCATGCCGTTGAGCAGCATGCGCACGCCCACGTACCCCAGGATGAAATACACGATGTCGCACACCGATTTGGTGTTGGAAATGATCCCCCGCTGCTCCTCGTTTTCCACGATCTCGGTGTAGGTGGCGTAATAAGTCACCATGGTGAGGGTATAGAAGCTGTAGAATACGCACAGCAGCACGCCGTAATAGATGGTGGTCCCCAGCATGGGCTCGCCCTTGGGCCCCAGGATGAACAGCACGTAGGCCGCGATCATGGGCACCAGGCCGATCACCAGGGAGGGCCTTCTGCGGCCCCAGCGGGATTTCAGCTGGTCGGTGAAGGAGGCCATGGGCACGTCGATCACGCCGTCGATGATCTTGGCGATGAGCACGAACACGCTCCATACCCCGGCAATCACCAGGTCCTTGCCGGCAAAGGTCTGATAGGGGATCACTTTTTCCGCAAACCCGCCCACCAGCAGCGCGCTGCACAGGTAGGAGTTCATCATCAGATTCAGCATATTGATGCCCATGCCGCCCAGGGCGTAGAGCATCATCTGGGATCGTTTGGTCAGTTTCCTCATGCCTGCTTTCCCCCGTTCACAAACCTGTCCAGAATGGCCCTTTCCTCCGACAGGTCCTTGCTGATGGGCTTACCCATGTAATAGGCCGCCATCAGGCCGGGGCCGATGCTGATGCCGCACATGGGGAACACGTCGTTGATGCGCACTTCCTTGGGATGGAATTTTTCCTCGATCATTTTCTTGTAGGCCTCCGCCTGGGCATAGCGGTTGGTATGGGCGATGAAAATGATCTGATCCTGCGGGTTCTCGATGGTATGCTCGATATAGTCCATCAGCGCGGCGTAGGCGGCCTTGGTGCCCTTCACCTTGCCGATCACGGTGGTCATGCCGTTGTAATCGAATTCGCCGATGGGCTTGATGCCGGCCAGGGTGCCGAAGAAGGCCTTGGCATGGGTCATGCGGCCCTTCTTGGCCACAAAGGACAGATCGTCCAGCCAGCCGGCCTGATGGAAGCGGCACTTGTTGGACTCGATGTAGTTCACCACCTCGTCCAGGCTCTTGCCCTCGGCGCGAAGAAGCGACGCGTACACCGCGATCAGGCCGAAGCCCGGGCCAAAGCGCAGGGAGTCCACGCAGCGGACGTTGGCGTTGGGATATTTTTCCTTCACGGTCTTTTCCGCCTGCAGGGCGAAATTGTAGGTGCCGCTGATGCCGCTGGAGATGGTAATGAGCATCACGTCCCGCCCCTGGGCGGCGTACTTTTCAAACGCGGCGGAGAATTCAGCCACGTTGGGCGGCGCGGTGGCGTAGCCGGTGGGGTTGTTTTTCAAATCGTCGTAGAACTGATCCCGGTCAAATTCTTCCCACTTGTGGAAGGACGGGATGTCCCGCCCGTCGGGCAGAATGATATGGGAAGGCACCACCACGATGTCGTACTTTTTCTGCAATTCCTCGTTCAGATCGCAGGTGGCGTCGGCCATGATGACGAAGTTGCTCATTGTCTTAATCCTCCTTATGATTTCAAAGGCATGTATTCAGAAAAGCAAAAAGCTTTTTCTTTTCCTCCTCTCCCCCCGCCAGAAAAGCCAGGGTGTGGGGCGCGCCCGCGACGATGGATATTTCCTTCCTGCTGCCGCAGGCGGCGTAAGCCTCCCGGGCGCCGGCGGCAGGCACGGTTTTGTCCTTTTCCCCGTGGAGAAAGTACACGGGAACCGGGGACCGCCGCAGGAATTCCCTGGCGTCGCGCTTAAGGTCCAGACGCAGAAAAACCAGCACGTACAGCCGGATCAGGGGCATTATCACCTGCCACAGCAGGTTTTTCCCGCCCTGCCGGCTGTCCAGCATCTGGCGATAGGGCAGGTAAAACCCGCAGTCGATCACCAGCGCCCCGACGCTCTTGGGCAGCTTTTCTCCCGCCGCCCGGGCCACCGACGCGCCGCCCATGGAAATGCCGTAGAGCACGGCCTTCCGTGTGGGCGTATTTTTCTCCGCCCAAAGCGCCCAGCAGGCCAGGTCCTGTCCTTCCCGCATGCCCAGGGTGGTGGCGCGGCCGCCGCTTTTTCCGTGGGCCCGCTGGCAGAGAAGCAGCGCGTTCCAGCCGTTTTCCAGGAACGCTTTGGCGATGGTGGAAAAATTGTTCAGCGCCGTGGAGCCGAAGCCATGGGCCAATATCACGGTCCTGTCCCCGCCGCCGTCGTACCAATCGCCCTTGAGGATCGCCCCGTCCGGCGCACGGACGCTCACTTCCCGGCTGCTTTGCCGACGCATCCAGGCCATGTCCCTGAGGATCTGATCCTTCCAGGGCGCGTAATTGCCGTCGTCCAGCCGCTGGGGGTTTTGATCGTAATCCCGGGGATTTTTGCGGGAAAAGAGGCAGAAGGTCACGATCCCCACCGGGATTACGTACAGCAAAAGAATCAGCGCCGCAGCGATCCACAAGGCCGTGATCATACCGGCCTCCATTCCTGCGGGCAGATTTCCTCCGCTTCATTTTCCCGCATCAAAAACACTTTGGCGCATCCCGCATGCTCCCCGCACAGGGACAGCACGCAGTTTTGCTCTGCCAATGAAAGCGTGCGGATGTCTCCTGCCAGCCCGTTTACCCGGGCCGGAGAAAACCTGGCCCCGCCGCCGCGCTTGAAGGCGCTTTCCTTGCGGGTCCACAGCGCCAGCACGTTTTCTTTTTCCGTCAGGTCAAAGGCCCGCTTTTCCTCCGCCGACGCCATGGCCTGCGTGATCTGCGCCCAGGGCTTTTCCCCGGTGCCGGACACTTCCTCCATATCCACGCCCACCGGCCTGGTGGACACCGCCGCGGCGGCCCAGGGCCCCGTATGGGTGATGGAGAGGAAAAACCCTTCGCTGACCCATTGCCCCGTCCAGCGCTTTTTGACGCCGGACAGGTCCTGATGAAACTGGCTTTCCGCCCCGTAAGAAAGGGCCTGCCAGGCGGCGAAGCGCTGGCGGCGCAGCAAATCATCCCTGGTTTTTTCGATCTGCTCCGCCCGGGCCCTGGGTGTCACAGCGGCTTGCGGCAGGGAAGCGGGCACCCGAATCAGGTACACCGCCATCAGCGGCCTTTCCCGCCAGCGCTTTCTGGCCCCTTCCTCCTGCTCGCTGCGCTTTTCCCCCAGCACGCACTCGCAGGCGAAATGCTCGCAGTTGTTGTGCAAAAGGTTATAGCCGCCTTCGCCAAGCCTTGAGCGGGCCAGGCGCACCGTTTCATCGGGCGGCAGACGGCGGCGCTTTTCCTGCCGCGTCAATTCCGCCGTCTCGATGATGCTTCCGCCGGAAAACTCCGCCATGGTGGTTTGGCATACCCGCACATGATCGGGGCTCTGGCTGGCTCCGTCCCTCGGCGGAAGGCCGAACTGGATCACCTCGTCGTCGCTCACATACACCCCGTAATGCCAGATGCTGCCGATGCGCACCCGCACCATGTCGCCCATCCGGCACTCTCCCGGCCACCATTTCATTTCGCCCGCTCCGCAATGTAATCCACCAGGTCGCTCACAGTGACAAAGTCGGAAATGCCCACGCCGTCAAAGCGGATAGCGAAGGTTTCCTCCACCGCGATGGCCAGGTAGAGCATGCCGATGGAGGTGAAGCCCAGATCCTGCATGACGCGGCTTTCCTCCGTCATGCGCAGGGCCTTGGCGGTGGCGCCGCCGTCCGCGGAGATCACGATGTCCCGCAGCTTTTCCACGATCTCGTTTCTTGTCAGCATTTTTTGTATCTCACAATCTTCATGCTGGGCGAGCGCTCGAAATCCTTATCCCGGATCACGATGCGGCTGACCCGCTCGGCGGGGCGCTGGGCGCTGTTCACTTCCCACAGCTTTTCCAGCACCGTTTTCATGGGATCGTCCCCCAGGCCCTTTAATTCCGCCGCCCGGGGCACCACCTCCAGCGCCAGGATGTGCGCGCCGCTTTCGTCCACGTCCTCAAACACCTGGGAATCCTGGATGAAGGGCAGGGCGTTGAAGCGGGCCTCCAGCTCGGCGGGGGATATGTTTTCGGCGTTGTCCAGCACGATGATTTCCTTGATGCGGCCGGTGATGTAGAGGAAGCCATCCTGGTCGATGCGGGCCAGGTCGCCGGTGCGGAACCAATGATCCTGCGTCCAGGCCTGCTCCTCCTCGCCGATGTAGGCGTCCAGCATATTGCGGCCCCGGAGCCACAATTCGCCGTTTTCGATGCGCAATTCCTGGTTGGGATAGGGCAAACCCACGGAATCGGGCTTGCGCTCGTTGTCGGGGTTGCCGGACACCAGGTTGGCCGATTCTGTCAGGCCATAGCCCGGGAACAGGGAAATGCCCAGTTTTTTGTATTCCCCGATCAGGTAAGGCGCCACGGCGGCGGCCCCGCAGATCACATATTTCATATCGGGGCCCAGCATGTTTTTGCCGAACTGGCGGCTGAGCCTGAGCGCCATCTCCGCCAGCGCCGGCACCGCCACCAGCACCGTGGGACGGAACATGGCGATGTCCCGGAACATATCCTTGTTGTTCTGGCAGATGAACAGGGTGCTGCCGGTATACAGGGACGTGAGCAGATTGCGGATCAGGCCGAACACGTGGCTGAGCGGCAGCACCAGGATGTAGCGCTGGAAAAACACATCCTGATATCCGTAGCAGCCGTTGATCACGCCCTGCATCACCGCGCCGTGATTGAGCAAAGCGCCCTTGCTGCGGCCGGTGGTGCCGCCGGTGAACATGATCACGCAGGGGTCCTTTTCCCCGGAAACGTAAATAGGCGCGCTGTCCTTGCCCGCGTCCCCGGTGGACAGGATTTTTATCTGGGGGTTCCTTTCCCTGAGCACGGCGCACTTGTCGGCCAGGGCCGGCTGGAACAGAAGGGCCTTGACGCCGAACTTCATGCAGCAGCCGAACACCATTCCGGCGTCCAGATGGGCCGGCAGCACCGCCGCGGCACAGCCCGCCGTCACGATGGCCAGGAAGGCCCTGACAAAATCATAGGAATTGGCCGACAGCAGGGCCACCCGGCTGCCGGGGCGAAGGCCCGCCTCCGACAGCGCCGAGCGCAGCGCCGATACGTCCT
>Ga0310694_10001539_pt1 | contig 25884 bp, 38 predicted proteins | sample 174DNAGHGhighgp2_FD_203884 | JGI IMG/M metagenome (GOLD analysis project Ga0310694, IMG submission 203884) | Sheep rumen microbial communities from Palmerston North, Manawatu-Wanganui, New Zealand - 1742 DNA GHGhigh gp2 (v2) (version 2) | ecosystem: Host-associated > Mammals > Digestive system...
AATGGAACATCTATGATGTCTGTATCAATCCGGAAGAAATAGTGATATGTGACGACAAAGTAAAATTCCTCATAATAATGCTTGCTAAGACCGATTATTCATGGGAATATGGAATCGATGCAGGTGCCGGGGCGCCGCCATGTAGTGGGTTGCCCAGCTATAGAGGAAAATTCGACAACAAAAGTTCAACATCCAGGGAAGGTGCATTGGAAAAAGCTATACGACATTGCCTAAAATCAATCAAGGAGCGAAAAGAATGGGACAAAGACATGATAGATGTCTGGTCCTGGAAATTAAAGAAACATCTAATGCAAGCAAGGCAATTGGATTTATTTACCAACAATTAAAACCTTAAATTATGACGAAAAAAGAAATGGAGCTGAAGTTCCAGCAGCTTAATCTGGAATACATGGAAAAGAGTGCGGACATCAACCGAAGAAAAGAAGAGGTCGTCCGGCGCAAGAGAGGATTTCTGCAGTCGGCGATAGACAACGCCAATGCGACGAAGAAAACCATCGTCTGGAAATGCGCGGAACTGAGAAAGCAACTTGGAAAATGCGATGACGACAGACAGCGGGAAGACCTTCGCCAACAAATCCGCCAGCTTGAATGCGAGATTTGTGTCGGCAAATCCGAAAAAGAGAGCGTCATAAACCGCATCTACACAGAAGCCCTTGATGCGCGGATGAAACTCGACAACGAGGCACGCATGCTTGAAATCTGGCTTGAACGCGAGAAGATGAAAATACGCCAGCAGAACGCGCAGGATCCTGAAGAACCCACAGAATAGAACGAAGATTAATCACCTATTAAAAACCTATTAAACATGGCAAAGACAAGAAAAAAAAAGACCGTTTACAACGGCATTTCAGCAGAACAGATGGAACAGGCCTTCGCCGAGTATGCGAAAGCCGACGCCAAGCAAAAGAAGATCGTGGCGGACATGGACGTGCAGATAACCAAGATCCGCGAGAAGTGGCAGGATGAGCTGACCAAGCTGGGCGATGTGAAGGAGAGGTCCTTCGACATCCTGCAGGCCTACGCGATGGAGAACCGCAATGAGCTGTTCAGCAAGCGCAAGAGCATTGAAACCGTCCACGGCACCTTGGGGTTCCGCACCGGCACCCCTGCGTTGAAGACCCTGAAGGGGTTCACGTGGTCAAGCGTGCTGAACCTGCTCAAGGAGTTCCTGCCCGGCTATGTGCGCACCAAAGAGGAACCCGACAAGGAGAAGCTGTTGGCCGACCGCGAATGCGAAGAGGTGGCCGACCTGTTCCCCAAGGTGGGCGTGTCGGTGGTTCAGGTGGAGACGTTTTATGTGGAACCCAAGAAAGAGGAGTAGCAAACTATGAAGGTCTATCTGGCAGGCAAGGTGAGCGGGCTTCCCACGGTGGAGGTTTTTATCAAGTTCGCGCAGGCGGAGTTCTGGTTGCGCGAAAAGGGCTATGACATTGTGAACCCGCTGCGCCTGTGCTCTGCCGGGTGGACTTGGGAGCGGTGCATGAAGGTGTGCCTGACGGAGATGATGGGCTGCGACGCCATCTGCCTTCTCAGGGACTGGGGGGGAGAGCCAAGGGGCAAGGCTGGAGTTCTTTGTGGCAAGCCAGCTCGGGCTGAAGATGCTCTACTTCCAACCGAAGAAGCCGCACCCTGTTCAAAAAGGACAATAGTTATGAAAAAGTTCACGCTAACATTCCCCAGCTATCAGGGCGAGATCACTTTCACCTATGATGACAGCGACCTGTTGAGCGGCATCGCCTTCGGCGGCGACCACCCGGAATGGATGAAGACCGCCGTGCTGAAAACCCTTCCGATGACAGTGGAGAGGCTGCTTAATGTCAATTGGCGCGACGGCATCCTGACCGAAGAGGCCGAGAAGGTTACCTTCCAGATGTTCTGGGACCGCTACAACGACAAAGCGCGGTCGTCAAAGGTGAAGACCGAGCGGGTGTGGAACAGGATGTCTGAGGGCGAGCAGGTCAAAGCCTTCCGATATATCAACCGATACAAAAACTCCATCCCCCAAGGTGTCTGCATGAAGTACGCGACCACGTATCTGAACGACCAGATGTGGAACAATTAAAAAACGGGCGTTATGACAAAATTCAAGCTGAAGATAAACCAGAACGAGATGAGGGCGTTGGCGGTTTACTGCGAGGTGTCCGCAAAGGGATTCCGCAGGATAGCCGACCTCGGTGAACTCATCGATGTGGAGACCTGCGATCGGCTTTGGAGCCGGATGCGCAACATATTCCGTCCCGACCGCGACAAATACACCCTGCGCCTGAACGCTTCCGAAGTGGCGACCCTCCGCACTCTTGTGCTGCCAGAAGCACTGTTGTCGGAAGATTCGTTTGTCAGGAGTATGGCATACGCCATGAAAGAGGAGCTTGAGAAGCAGGTGTCGCGCGAAATCATGGTCTTTAATGCAATGCACTATGGAAATGAGTGACTTGAAGACACTGTACGATATCATGGTGGAGACCGACCCTGACCATATCGCATTTCGGGAATCGAAGTGCCGGAGACGGTCCATCGTGGAGCGCAAGCAGATGTTCGCGGCGGTGGCGCGGAGCTTCGGGGCGAAATGGACGTGGATAGCTTCGTATATGGGATGGAGCGGCCACGGAAACGCCGTTCTGGCGGCGAAGCGGATGCGAGGCTACATCGATGTCTATCCCGCCATGAAAGAGCGTTACCGGGAGCTCCGCGACGAATACGAGTTCAGGGTGCTCGGGTGCTTTATCAGGGTGCCGGATTAAAATGTAGGAGGGTGTGTCAAAAGTCCAAAAATCGGCATTTTTCGATTTGTAACTATCTGATAATCAAATAGCAATTTTTGCCAAAACAGACTTATGACACACCCTCTTACAAAAGTTATTGACAATATGAAATTAACGCCTGCAGTTTCGCGGGCGTTTTGTATTTTTGCAGCGCAATTTATCCACCATGGAGTACAACAGGGCAAATCACATACAGCGTTATATCAACATTCAGGACATCGTGCGAGAGCACTATGACCCCGATGTGACCACCTACGCGGGCATCTGGCGCAAGTATGTTTGCCCTGTTTATCCGATGACCTACAAGCGGTTCATCGAGATCATCAACATGCCGCGTCTCCGGGAACAGCTTGCCGCCGAACTGGAGCGCAAGCGCGTCAGGGAGATGGAGCCTGTTGACGAAAACCAGCTGTCGCTTTTTTAGCCCTTCCCTTCTACGATTACCTTCGGCCGCACGTCCACCAGCCGCTTTTCCGGCTGTTGTTTTTCCACCACGAAAGCCGTGCGGTAGGTCATCACATACGCCTCCATGTTTTTGTCTGCTTCCGCCTTCTGAAGGTTGGTGCGCATGAGGGGCGAGAAATGCCGCCCGTCGGAGAATAGCTGCAACGCCTGGTGAATCTCCTCAAGGAGGTCGATAGTGGCGTAGGCATTGTTTTTGTTCGGTGCCAATGCCGAAGACCGCACCAGGTTGGTGTTGGCCACGGTGACGGTGATGTCGGCTTCGCCCTGCTGGCATCCGCGCCCGAGTTGTTTGAAGTCAATGTTGGCCACATCGATGAGGGCGCACGGCCATTTCACAGGCGGTTGTTCATATTGAAGCTGTCCCCAGTCTTTGTCGATGTATTTCAGAGCTTTGATTTTCGAAAGCTCTGCCTGGATGGATAAGAATATGTTTTTCATTTCACTTCGATTTTTTTTGCCATTCGTTTAAGTTCGTCATCGATGGCGCGTTTTGTGGCGCGGTCGATGGTTTTGTCAATGCCGTCGTAAGCACCGAGGTATTGCCGCTGCGGGATGGTGATTTTCGACCCTGTTTTCATCAGGGCCATGTATTTGTATTCCTTCTTGTCGGTTTTCTTGAACATGGCCCAGAAATATTTCTTCATCTTGGCGGTGACGGTGACGGTGCCGCCCTCGTTGTGGATGACGGAGTAGGGCGTGGAGGAGGTGAAGGTTAGGCTGTTGCCGTGAACCTTGGCGCGGATGGAGCGGCGCAGGGTGCCGGTGCCGATCAGATGGGCGGGCGAGCCGTCGCGCTTTTTCGGCCACCGCTTGCCGAAGAAGCCGCCTCGCGGGAAGTTTTTGTCGAATTTGTCGAGCAGCTCCACGCGGAGGTCGTTGAGGATGGTGGTGGCGAGGTCCATAGTTTTTGTATTTTTGCCGGACTGTTTTTAACTAAAATTCAATGCTTATGAAATTGGATTCTGTGAAACGGTCGCTTGAATCAATGGTTTGCCGGAAGCACGGCAAGCATCCGACTGTCAGGATTTCGGGCAGCTCGCTGAACTTTGAATGCTGTTGCGAAGCATTTGAAAAAGAACTGATCCGGAAATCCAAATCCCTTATTGCAGAACAGGCGAAAAGGGATATTAACGACAGCTTGAGGAGCATGTTCAAGTGATGTTTGGACGGCGGCATCAGTCGCCGTTTTTTTCGAGTATAGGGGTATAGACGATTGTGGTTACAAGTTCCACCTTGCCCCCGTAATATTCTTCAAGCCGTTTGACTATTTCCGTTTTTTCTGACCGTTTCAACGCTTTCGAGGTCACTATGGTTTCGTCTTCGAGAACCTGGATTGTGAATCTTTTCATAATTTTTTCTCCTTTCTTGTTTGGTATTGAAATTTTTGTATTTTTGCGCATTCAATTGGTAAGAACAATGTCCCATATAGTTGACACATTAAAACCAGTGCCTTTCGGCTGCGGAGACTGCGTGCATGTGGATCCCAATGATCCATTCCGCTGCAGGGCTTTCGATGTTATCCCCATCGAATTTTTCGATATTGGCGAAAAACATACCGGTAAACTCGAAGGCCAGAAGGGGGATTTTGTTTTTGAACCGAAGTCTGAACGCCAATACAACCGTGTTTACGAAACAGAGGCATAATATCATTTTTTCCAGTTCGACTTCTTTACAATAAGCTCACCGACAGCCTTCGCTATGTCTCGCGGTGTTGGGTTATTCAGATATTCGCTCCACGCTTCGGCGATGAACTCGGCCTTCGGATCGTAGTTTCCGGATTTGTAGGATTGCTTGTAAGCGTATCCCGATAAATTATCCTTGATATAGTCTTTGCCCTGTTTTTCAGCGTCGTTGAATATCTTCACAAATTCAGGGTCTGTGCGCAGGCCAAGTGTTTCGTCTATCTTATGTCCCAACTCATGGTCGAATACAGATTTTACCGTATTGCAGCCTACAGGATGCCATTTGGCCTTTACATCCGAATCAAGTTGATTGTTCACTTTGTCTCCTCGGAACGATGCGTTAAACGCGACTCCGTTCAGGTCGAACTTGGTTGATGGCGCGGAATAGGCATACGCGCTTGATGGAATCGAGGCGTATCGGTTTGCGCTTTTTCTTGCCGCACTTTGGATGGCGGAATCCGGGAAGGAAGGAAACTTGGCTTTGATTTCCTGATAAAATTTGTCGTAAAACATTGCTTTCCTACCTTGCATGGATCCCACAAATTTGATATGTTTCTTTAGATCTGGATATTTATCAAAATGTGTCGCTACGCTTCTGTAGATGTCTTGAATCTGCCCGAGGTCGTTCTTGGTGAAGCCTTTGAAGTTGCACGTCACCCCGAGATTTTTGGCGATTTCATCTTCTGCATCAGCCACAGTTTTTGCTTTCAGTTGGTAGGCGTTAGATACAGCCACAACTTGTTGGAGAGCCTGCTTTGCGCTCGAAGAGGCTTTGTAGTAAGGATGTTTCGGCGGGAAGATTTTCTCCTGCTTGCCGGGGTTGAAGCGGAAGATCTGCTTCTTGGGGGAGTCGGTGCAGCGGGCGCCAGCGGCCATGGCGGCGGCAGGGTCGCTCTGGGGGTATTTGCCTCGGCGCACCTGCACGGTGGTGCAGCGGCAGTTCCAGCCGTTGGGCGGCAGGTAGAAATCCCAGAAGGGGTCGGAGGGCGGCAGGGTGATGCCGTCGAGGGCGGCGTGCTCCTCGCGCACACGGTCGTCGCCGGCGGTGCGGTACTGGAGGTCGTAGCGGTCGCCATCCCGCTCCCAATCCTTCCATTTCACCGCCATCTGCGTGGAGGCCGTGGCGAAGTTGTACTCCGCTTGGAGGTAGCTCTTGTTGTAGATGTTGTTCAGCTTTTCAACGTCCTTTAAGAACTGTTGAAACGGCTTGAAATTGCCGTCTTCGCCCTTGAGCATCCGGGAGGCATCCACGAGCTCGTGGTGGGTCTTGAACCCGGAGAAAAAGAAGATGTTCTCATCGAGCGTGGCGGTGAGCTCCTCCGGAATCTCCTGCTTGATGGAGATGTCCTTCAGGGGCTTTGCCAGGATGCGGCGGGTCTCCTCGATGGCGGCGCGGGGCTCGGGGTCGGTGAGCCGCTTCGGGTCGTAGGACTTCTGGCCGTGGAGCCATTTTACGAGCTTCTGCCAGATGTCAGGATTGTATTCGGGGGCGGAGTTGTTGTCAGCCAGATCGCGATCGATCGTGGTCTTCGCCTCCCCGTAGAGGTCATTCAGGGCGTGGTGGAAGTCTCGGTATCCGGGCGTGTGATGTACGCCCGTCAGACGAAAAAATGGTCATCGGGGTCGCGTAACTGCGGAGCGGTCGGGAACTCTTTCTTGCCCACGATCTTGATGTTGTATTTCTTGGCGAAATACTCGGGGTCAACCTCGAAGTTGTCGAGCAGCATCTTTTCGATCTCCAGCTGCTGTTCGGGGGTGTAGTCCGGTGATTCGTCCCAGTCGAAGCGGTATCCCTGCAACGGGAATCCGTGGCGGATGAGGAACGGGAAGAGGCGGTGGTTCACGGTGTCGCGCAGCATGTCGGCATCCGCGTCGATCAGGTTCTGGAGCACCTTGAGGTGTACTTCCGACTGCGACAGGGAACTGCCGTTGTCGATGGTCATGGTCTGCCCGAGCACAGCCTTGGATATCTCCGAGTTCGCGCGGTCGATGCGGCGGTCATAGACGTTGAATGCGTCGCCGCGCGTGGTTTCCTTGATTTCGAGCTCGGTGCCTTCGGGGAAGAGCGCCCAGCCCGCCGCGCCGAGATCCTGCAGGAACTTCTCGGTCTTGTCAATCTCCTTCTGGTCACGGGAGGCGGTCTTACCTATGCGGATGGGCATCCCGAATATCTCGCCGAACATATCCCAGTAGGCAAGCATGTTTTTTTTGGAGATGCACTGGGGGGTGATCTTGAGCAGGAGCCCGAGGTCGTTGTGCCGTCCTGCTTCCACGCAGGAGGAGGCGAACACGCCTTCGCGGTAAGGGATGCCGCGTCTTGGGTCGTCGCCCACCTCGCGCACTACCACGCCGTATTCCGGGATGACATGGGTGCGCGGCACCAGCTCGCAGCTCTCGAATGCGGGGTGCCCGTTGTCGGTGGTGAGGTTGTTGAACTGCACCAGCGAATGGCCGTAATACACACTGTCGAGTGTGAAATCCACGAAATCCTTGAACCACGGGGACTCCAGTATCTCGGTGAGGTCTGGCTTCTCGTTGCCGTTGCGGTCGGCCACCTTGAAGGTCTTGCGCTTGACGAAATTCTTCCGCTGCATGATGCAGCCGTTCAGATGTGCGTCAACAAGCGCGTCGCGATAGATGTCGTAGAGACGGAACCGCTGCGGGTTGTCGGGGTTGATGGCCATCTGCCAGGCGTATCGCCAGAAGGCGATGTCCTTCTTGGTGAGCTGCTCTGCGTTGGTGCGCAATTCCACCAGCAGGGAGCGGAGTTTCTTATTGTTTGGTTTTTGGCTCATATACGGTATTGTATTGGTTAAAAGTCATAGCGCTGTCTCTCCATGGACCCGTAGCGCATGGGCTGCACCCATTCGCCGTTCTCATCGACAGCGGCGGGGAGTTCCGGTGTGATGGTGCCCGACGCCACACGGTCGAGCCATTGGACGGCGCGGTCGTACCGCTCCTTCACCTTCTCGTAGAGGATATCCACGTTGGAGAGGCGGATGATGTACCACAATGCGATATCCTTGGTGATTTCCAACACCAAGGGGTTGCGGCTTTCGCCGGTGGCGGCGAAGACGGCCTGTGTGTCGTACCGTGACGACAGGTAGCCACGTATCTCCTCCACGGCCGCGTCAATGGCCATCTGGAGGATGGTGTTGTCGCTCTCCACGATCTGGTCGAGCTGGTAGTCATAGGCCACCGATTTGAGTTCTTCTTGGGTCAGGAACATAACAGTCGAGAGTTAAGGGTTAAGAGTTTGGAGTTTTCCCATGGTGTTGTAGAGCGCGCGGGACTCGATCTCGGCGGCCGAGCATTTGAAATAGCCTGAATGGACCAGTTGTTTTACTCTGTCTTTGGTTACCACAGTGGGTTTCCCGCCAAGGTTAAGCACAAGGACTTTGCGCCCTGTTTCAAGTGTTATTCGGTCGGCCTCCCGGATGGCTTTCTTGAGTCTGCGGTGGAAGGTACGGGCTTTGATGAATTTGAAGATTTTCATATCTGTATGTATTTAAGGTTTACCAAATGGTCTCGGAGGTGCGGCGGTGGCCGCAGCGGGGTTCGAAGGTTTTGACGCGGGCGGCCTTTTGGAGCATCCAGATGGCGCCTTCGTCGGCATCGGGACCGTCGTCGTGGGCACTGGTTCCTTTCTCGAAGGCAAGGGTTTGTTCCAACCCTACTTTCATGTCAGGGTCGTCTTCCTTATCCTTGTTGTAATAGACAAAACCACGCTCCCACAGGGGCGAAACCGCTTCAATGCGCTGGTACTTGTCGGGCTTATCGCGCTTGTCGGCGCGAATGGGCAGCTGGTAGCCGCGCAGGTTGCCTTCTGTTGTGAAATCATCAAGGAGAGTGTCCTGAAGGAAGTTTGCTTCAATATAGTAGTTACAGACCACATTTTCAGGTAAGGATTCATGAAGATCATAAAACCAACGCACCATCTCAGCCACGCTACATTGCCGCACAAAAGCACGGATGTGATGCAGCTCGTTGCCGATCTTGCCCCACATCTTGATGGCCTTGTAGTCGTTTTTGGTGCTACTTTTGAACGATGGGTCGCAGTAGGCAATCAGCTGTTCATATTTGCACAGAGGCGGCAGTTTCTTCCAGCGGATCCAGTCGCTGCGGAACACCGCACCCTCTTTGATGGGGTTGTTCATATACTCCTTCTCAAATGAGAAGTAGCCTTGGAACAGGCGTTTGTCCTCTATACGTTTGGGGGTCCATAGTTCAGGCCACGAGGGATTGCCGTTCTTGTCAACGATGTTGACCTTGGAGACAATGACGCTAGAAATGGAGCAGATGTTGGCCAGCACACTGGTCTTGGAGATCAGGTTGCCCACCATAATGAAACGACCGCCTGCCGCGCCGAAACAACCGAAAAGAGCTTCCTTCACCCATCTGGTGAGTTTGTTCACGCGTCTTTCATTCTCGCAGAGCTCGTCATCGTCCAAGTCATCGATGACGATGTAGTCGGGACGGTGCTCACGCTCACGCAGGCCACGGGGCGACTGACCGCGGCCCAAGGCGGTGAAGGAGCAGCCGTCGGTGGTGACGAACTCACCGTCCGTCCATTTGCCGGCGTTGTACTGCGGCCCGAAGTCATGGATGTAACGCTTGTTGTACTGCAGTTCCGCCTGGAGGTCGCCGAGCAGCTGCTTGGCGTTGTCCTCGCTTTTGCCGACCAGCACCATGGTGTTGATCTCCCTCTTTTTCTGGCATTTGAGCCACAGGGGTATGAACACGTCCATGTGGGTGGATTTGGCGTGACCGCGTGCCCATTGGAAGACCGCCTTCAGGGTGCGGTTTTCCATGATCTGTTTGGCGGCCTTGATATGGAACGGTGCGCTCGGGACAAGTTTCCCTGTCTCGGCGTCGGTACAGTAGTGCGGGAAGTAATACTGGACAAAATAGGCATAGTCCTTTCTGGCGCGCTCCACGCGCTTGAGTTGCGCCGCCTTGGTTTCGGCGGCGTTGACAGTTGACATATTCTGTATGGTGATGCAGAGCTGTCTCCACCGCGCAAGGGCTTCTTTTTGTCCTGGAACTGCTGCCATGGTTATCTGCTTTCTATGGTGGTGGCGTTGAGCTGCTCGCCGATGAATATGTCTTGGTAACGGTTCATGGTCTTCACCAGCTCGGGAGTGAGCTCAGGATCCAGCTCCATCCTTGATATCAGCCATTTGTTGTAGGCCGAGAACACCTCGATGACGGTGACCACGTTGGTCTGCTTGTCGAGCTTCTCGATGGCGGCCGTGGCCTTCACCATCTCGTCGGCACTCCATTCGCCTGATTCGAGTTTGTCGTTGATTTGGGTGAGCATCTTGGCCACGAGCTCGCGTCGGGTAATGACCTTGGCGGCGCGCAACTGCTCCCACGAGTCCGCCTTGACCCACTTGCTGAGGGTCACCTGCGACACCCCGACCTTCTCGGCGATCTGCTTCTGCGGCTCGCCGTTGAAGTAATACAGGCGGGCCAGTTCTTTCTTTTCTTTCGCTTCTTTTTTGTTCATCTCTATTGTTGTTGTTGATGGAATCGCACCGGCCCGCAACAAGGTGTCGGAACGGGAAAACCGCCGCAAAAGTAGTCAGTTTATATATTCATCATTTGAAAAGTATTGTTTATGTAACTTATTGAAAACAAAATCGGTACGTTTTCAAAAAATGTGAAAAACAGTGATTATTTTTGCCGCCGATTTTGATTTGAAAAAGAAAAAAAACAATGGGAAAGAGATTTGTTTTGTCAGACGAAAGTGTGAACAGCTACGGCTTCCGGGTTCTGACCGACGGCATTGCATTGGAGGGGTTCAAGAAAAACCCCATCATGCTGTGGAACCACACCAGAAGCTGGAGCGACAAGAACAATGCCATGCTGCCCATCGGCAAGTGGACCGACATCCGCATAGAAGAGGGGAAGTTGACGGCTGAGGCGGAGTTCGACATGGACGACCCGTTTGCCTCCAAGATCGCCAAGAAGGTGGAGAAGGGCATGATCAACATGTGCAGCATCGGAATCAGGGTGCTTGAGGAGAGCGAGTCGCCCGAACATCTGCTGCCCGGGCAGACGCGGCGCACGGTGACCAAGTGCATGTTGCGCGAAGTGAGCGTGGTGGATATCGGATCCAACGCCAATGCCGTGGTGCTGTACGACACTGAAGGCAATATTATGGAATTGAACGCCGACGGCGGATGTGCCGTGGGTCTTATTAACCAACCAAAAAAAGAATCAGAAATGGAATTGAAAAAGATCGCTAAGCAACTGGGCCTTGCCGAAACCGCCACCGAGGCGGAGGTTGAAGCCCGCATTGCCGAACTGAACGCGGAAAAGCCCGAAAAGACGGAGCAGCCCGCCGAAGTTCAGGAACTGAAGGACCGCATCGCGGCCTTGGAAAAAGAGAAACAGGAGGCTGCGGACTCCCGCGTCGCCGAACTGGTTGACCAGGCGGTGGCCGAGAAACGCATCACCGCCGACAAAAAGAACCATTTTGTCGAACTCGGCAAGAAGGTCGGCGCGGAGCAGCTGAAGGAAACCCTCGCCTGCATGAACCCCGCCGTGAAGCCCACCGACTTCATCAGCGGCGGAGGCAGCGTACCGACCGACAAAAAGTTCTCGGAGATGAGCGAAGAGGAACTCAAGCAACTGCGCGAGAACGACAAAGCCGCCTACGAGAAACTGTATAAAAAAGAGTTCGGATTCAAGCCGGACATGAACTAACCCTATTGTTAACCAAAAAGGAAAAAAGCAATGAAAAGATTTTTTAGTTTGATGACGCTGTTTGTCGCGGTTGTTTTCAACTGCGTGGCGGGCGGCGTGTTGGCTTCCACGGTGGATGTCTCCCCCGTGGTTGGAGCCGTGGCGATGAACGGCATCGCAGCCTTTGTCGGCACCTCGATTCCCGCAGGCGCACTCGGGGCCGGACTCTATACCGAAGTGTGGACGGGCTATCTGGTGAAGGCCATGCGCGATGCCGCCGAGAAGCTCGGATGGTATAACCAGATCAAGAGTTTCGACCAATATGTGGAAAACGACGTGATCCACCTGGTTCACATCGGTGTTGATCCTACTGTTCTTATCAACAACACCACCTATCCCCTGCAGATTGAAACGCTGGCCGATGCCGACAAAGCGGTCTCTTTGGACAAATACCAGACCCGCCCGACGGTGATCACCGACGATGAACTGTACGCCCTTAGCTATGACAAAATCGCGTCCGTGATCGAGAGACACCGCGAGGCTTTGGATGAGACCAAATACAAGAAAGCCATCCACGCGATCGCACCTGCTCAGAACGGCACGAAAACGCCGGTGATTCTGACCACAGGCGAGACCGCCAGCGACGGCACGCGCAAGATGATCACCCGCAAGGACATCATCGCAATGAAGAAAAAGTTCGACGACATGAAAGTGCCTTTGAGCGGACGTATTCTTGTGCTCTGCAACGACCACGTGAACGACCTGTTGGAGAGCGACCAGAAGTTTGCCGACCAGTATTACAACTACACCACCGGCAAGATTTCCAACATGTACGGTTTCGAGATCTACGAATACAACGAATGTCCTTTCTACGACACCACCACTCTGAAAAAGGTGAACTACGGCGCAAGCACCAGCGGCAAGCAGCACGCCAGCGTTGCATTCTACGCACCGCGCATGATGAAGGCCAACGGCACCACCAAGACCTACATGAGCGAGGCAAAGAACGATCCGCAGAACCAACAGAACCTCGTGAACTTCAGAACCTATTCCATCTGCCTTCCCAAGAAGGAGGCGTGCATCGGCGCGATCGTGAGCGACGCCCCGACTGTCACCGTTGTGACACCCGCCATCGACGCGACCAACGTGGCGCAGTTCACAAAGAACGGCGGTACCAAGCACTCTGCAGTGACCGCAACAGGCGAATGGACGGTGGTCAACGACGATGAAACCGACACCTGGTTCACTGTTGAGAAAGTTGACGGCGACACTGTGTGCGTAGTCTGCTCCGCCAACAGCGAGAGCGAAGCCCCTGCAAGATCGGGTTCCTTCACCGTCGCCCTCACCAGCGACAGCACTGTGAAGAAAACCATCGCCGTCACCCAGGCTGCTAACTCCTAATCAGAATTGACATGTCAACCCCGAGAGGATTACGCAATAACAACCCGCTGAACATCCGGCACAGCCAGGACCGCTTCCAAGGCGAAGTGGTCCCCGGCTCGGACCGGGCTTTCAAGCAATTCTCCAGTGTGGCCTACGGGTACCGCGCGGCGTTTGTGACGCTGCACACGTATCTCATGCACGGCCGCAACACCGTTGAGAAGATTATCCGCGCGTGGGCCCCTCCCACAGAGAACAACACCGAGGGTTACATCAACCACGTGGTGCAACGCAGTGGCGTGGGGCGCAACAAGGTGCTCACGGCGGACTCAGGCGGCGACTACCGCAAGATTGTCGCCGCCATGAGCCACTGCGAGAACGGCGTGCCGGCTAACATGGCCGACGTGGAGGCGGGATTCAGACTGCAGAACAAAATCAGAAACTAAAATGGAAGCCTTAGGAATCTACAGTGTTATTTCATCGCTGTTGAACCTGCTTTTAACCAGCGGTTTGATAGTGACGTTGGCCACACTCAAGAGCCAACGGAAGAAAGCCGAGGAGGAGGCGAAAGGGATTGCGCTTGACAACGAAAAGAAGCTCACCGAGCTGATCAACGAATATTTTGTCGATCCGTTGAAGAAGGAGATCACCTCACTGCGCAGAACAGTGTCCAGGTTGACCCGCGCCATTGACCGAATCCCGTCCTGCCCCCACTCCACGGACTGTCCTGTGAAGGATTCCCTCGAAAACGACAAAATCGAAGAATGATGAAAAAGTGGATATGGATAGCATGGGCGGTACTGCTGGCCGTCACAGCCGTGGCGACAACAACCGCCGCTCTTGAGAGCAACCACCGGCGCTCCCTTTCCAGACAGGTGAAAGAGCAGTCGGCGGTGATCGACAGCCTGCTGAGCCGCGACCGGCCCTTGTTTGACGTGAAACTGTTCGTCACGGACAAAAGCGTGAACAAGATCTACGGACGCTATAACAAAGGCACCATCAGTATGCCTCAGGAGCGGAGGTATATCCTTGAGGTTGACAGCATGAATATGAAAATCAAAAACCAGTGATTATGGCTAACGAGAATAAGACCAAGAAGACGGAAACGACACCGCAGGGTGAACCGCAGGGCGCGGTCAAAAGCGTGCAGTTTCCGGTTTTGAAAGACGGCAGATGGGTATGCTCGGACGGTTTCCGCACCTCAGACGCATACGTCGCACGCCAACACGAAAAACTCATTAAACAATAACGATTATGGGCATAAAGAAATTAAATGACATCAGATTCACCAAGGGCAACGGCGGCATGGGACGCAGCGCGGGTTCCGACGATGTGATCACCGGTCTCATCTTCGGCGGCCTCGGGTTGTCGATGGCGGCGGTGACTCAGAACGAAGAGACCACCCCCGCCGACGTGAGCGGTTTCGACGCGGTTGACGCGAACACCTACGCGCGCCGGTTCACCTATCCGGAGGAAACGGCCGACTGCGGCATTGTGTTGACCCTCGTCCCCGAAGAGGGTTCGTTGACTGCCAAGCAACAGGCGGTGAACACGCTGTACTACCACATCACGGAATTTTTCCACATCAACCCGGAAGGGGTCTTGTATGTGATGGTGAAGAACGGCAGCGCAGCTGTCGCTGAAGCCACCGTTTCCAACGGCGCAGTCACCGCCGGTGGCGATATCTCCAAGCTGCAGACATTTGCAGGCGGCAACATCCGCCAGATCGGTGTGTTCAACAGCACCATGCTGACCTTGGCCAATGTGCAGGCCGAGTGCAAAGCGTTGGAGGATGCACACCGTCCTTTGAGTGTGGTGCTGACCTACAGCGGCAATGGAGTCGAACTGTCCACACTTAAGAACAATACCTCTTTGGCGGCTGCTGGACGATGCAATGTGTCGCTGCTGATCGGATGCGACGCGGATACAGGCCTCGCGGCTTTGTTGGGCGATTTCGCCTTCTACGGCTGCATCGGTACCTGTATGGGCGCGGTCAGCAAGGCAAAGGTACACGAGAGTATCGCGTGGGTGCAGAATTTCCCATTGGGATTGAAAGCTCCCGCTTTGTTCAACGGAAATCTGATCCGCAACATCGCCACCACCGACCTTGAGGTGCTGAACACCAACCGTTACATCTTCCCCGTGATCCACGAGGGCGATGCGGACAACTACTTCAACGACAGCCACACGCTGGATGTCGATTCTTCTGACTATGCCTACATTGAGAACGTGCGTACCATCGACAAAGCCTGCCGTGGTATCCGCGGTAAGCTGCTTCCGTGGCTGAACTCGCCGCTGAAGATTGACCCCGACACGGGGCACTTGGACAGCGGTGTGGTGTCGTTCCTGGAGACCACCGCCGGGGAAGCCCTTGAAGACATGGAGAAGGCTGGCGAACTGAGCGGCTACAAAGCGGAGATCGACCCTGACCAGAACGTGATCAGCACCAGCGAGGTGGAGATTGTTATCAAGAAGGTGCCGGTGGGCGTGATGCGCAAGATGCACGTGAAGATCGGTTACACAAACTCGTTGAGTTAAAAACAAAAATCCAAAAGATATGAACGGAATACCTTTGATTAACGGAATAGAGTATGGCTGGGCCGACATTGAGATCAACATCGCCGGAGCTACGGTGACGGGTGTCACAGTGATTGATTACGATGATGATCAGGAAGTTGTCAATGTCTATGGTGCAGGGCGCTACCCTGTGAGTCGCGGCAAAGGCCGCATCACCTGTTCAGGCAAAATCTCATTGCTCACATCGGAAGTGATTGCCTTGCAGAAGAAGGCACCTAACGGTCGTTTGCAGGATATTGCACCTTTCCCCATCATCGTTTCGTATATTCCCGATGAAGGCGGAAAGGTGGTCACCGACAAGCTGAGAAATTGCCAGTTCAAGACGAACAAACGCAATTGGAGCGAGGGTGATACCAGCAAGTCAGTGGACATCGACCTGGTTATAAGCCACATCGAATGGGGCAAGTAAACAAGTTCCGGGGGCGGTGCGGAACCGTCCCCTTAACTCTTAAAAACAATAGACAATGAATAAGGAAATCGAAATCACCGTGAGAGACGGCGAGCAGGAATACCACTGCAAGATGCGTCGTCCGGACGTGCCCACGCTGAGCCGCGTGAACAAACTGAGCAAGGCCGACGAAGTGCTGGCTGCACAGGAGCTGCTGAAGAGCTGCTGGGTAAGCGGCGACATGGAGATCCAGAATGACGCCTACATGATGATGGCGGCGGTGGGCCAGATGGGCGAGCTCAGCAAGGGTGTGACCGCCGAGCTAAAAAACTGATTGAGGCATTCACCATCGGCGAGGGTGACGACAAGGAATCCGAGCTGATGCGCATGAGTGCCCTGATACGATCGAACCTCGGAACCGACCCTTCAGGAATGTCCGAAAAGGAATACGCCGAAGCCTACTGTCAGGCCGTGTGGCTGGAACAGTTCCGGTTGCGCAACCAGGCGGAGATGATAGCCGCCATGTTCGGAGGAAAGAAAGGGAAAGGTTAGAACCAGTGCCCAAGAGCCTTTCGGATGGGCTTGGGTAAAGATCCAGTGCCTTCAGAATGGGATTTTAAACAGCCCAGAATTATCCCGGCAATAATCAATCCCCAAAAGGCCAAAGCAATTACAAGTCCTGTCATAACGATGATATTATCAATGCGGCAAAAATAAGAAATAATTTGATACAATGGCAAACCAAACAGCAAATTTCACGATTAATCTTGACGGCAATGCCTATACTGGCATCGCCCAGATAGACGCCGCCTTGGGGAATGTGTTGGTGAATGCCAAGAATACAAAGAATTTCTTTGAAAGTTTCAAGACTTCTGCTTTTAATTTCGATGTAATCACAAATGCCATCGGCAAGGTTTCCCAGGCGTTCCAGTCGATGGTGGGTTCCTCCTTGGATTTCGAGCAGCAGCAGGCCAATATGCGCACGCTGCTGAACGGAGACGCAGAGGCCACTGACAACCTGATCGGCAAGATCCGGGAGTACGGCAAGGCGACGGTGTATGACCGCAGCGGCCTGATCGAGGCGCAGAAGACGATGATGGCCTTCGGGCTTGATGCGGAGTATGCCTTCGGCAAGCTGAAGAATATCGGCGACATCGCCCTGGGCGATAGTCAGAAGATGCAGTCATTGGCACTGGCATTCTCGCAGATGAGCAGCACCGGCAAGCTGATGGGACAAGACTTGCTCCAGATGATCAACGCGGGGTTCAACCCGCTGGAGATTATCAGCCAGAAGACCGGCAAGAGCATAGCCGAGCTGAAGGAGGAGATGAGCAAGGGAGCCATCAGCGCGGAACAGGTAGCGCAGGCCTTTGAGTGGGCCACCGAGGAAGGCGGACGCTTCTACCATGGGGCAGAGACCGCCGCGCAGACCACCGCCGGCAAGATCGCCAAGGTGAAAGACCAGATTGACGATTTCAAGATCTCCTTGTTCGAATGGAGCCATGGAGCAACTGCATGGGCGGCCGAATTGGGGAACATGTTCGTGCCATTGTCTCAATCAATACCTCTTTTCAAAGGGCTCTACAACGTTTCTTCGGCAACCTTCAAATATCTGAAGGCGTTAGATTTCGCCGGCATACTGGGCGGCATCGGGCGCAAGGTCGCTGAGGCACGTATCAGCTTAGCGTTTATGCGCAAGGACATCGAGATGTGCAGCATGGCCTCGTTGGGCTTTATCCGCAACACCGTGCGCGCCACCATGGCGGTGGGGCGTTTTGCCACCGTTGGACTGTTCAATGCCGTGAAAGGGATGGGTGCCTATCTGCTGTCACTGATTACCGGAGGCGCTGCCTCCCGCACGTTCGCCAACGTGGCCACTGCCTCGTTCGCCAAATTCGCGCTGTCGGCCAAGGCCGCCTGCCGGGCGGTGGGCGTGGCTGTTGTGAACATCCCCATCGTGGGATGGATAGCCGCTATCGTGGCCGCCGTGATCGGCCTGGTGACGCTGCTGTGGAACAAGAGCGATGGATTCCGCCGGTTGGTGTTCGGCACTTGGGAGGCGGTGAAGGCCGCCGTGAGCAACGCATGGCAATATGTGAAGACCGCTGTGCAGATGGTGTGGGAAGTGGTCAAGGCTTTATGGGACAATCTTCTTAAACCGCTGTTCCAACGCCTGTTCAACATCGTTTCAACGATGGTTTCGCGGGTCAGGAGGGTTGTGGGAAACATCGTTGGCTTTGTGATTTCCGCGCCCAGCAGAATCGCCACCGCGATCGACAACGTGCGGACTTTCTTTGCGAACCTTTGGAACAGCATCGCTGCTATGGTGCGAAGCTGCATCGACCGTATCGTTGGCGTGTTGCAGAGCTTTCGAGACCGCGTGGAGACAATCTTCACAGGAATCGGCGGCTTTGTTTCCGGCGTGTGGGTGCGGGTGCGCGAATCGGTGGGCGGTGCTGTGGATTGGATTTTCGGCAAACTCGAAAAGGTAGGCGGCTGGATCAAGACCAAAATTGCCGATCCCATCAAGAAGGCCTTCACCGGAATGTGGGACGTGATCCGCGACGTGTTCAATAAAATCCTTGACAAACTCGGAAAGCTGTTTGCCCCCATCCGTGAACTTTGGAACAAGCTTTTTCCCAAGAACAAAATGAAGGATGTGAAGCTTGCCTACGGCGAAGGTGCCAAAAAGGGCACCAAATCATGGAGGGAGAGCAAAGGAGACGTGGATACCAGCAAAGAGACAGTGGTGCTGGACGGAAAAGACGGCATCAACGGCGCGGACGGCAAAAACGGGAAAAGCGTCAAGGAGGGAAAAAGCAAGAAGGAACTGTCGGACGGGACTCTTGGCAAAAACGCAGGCGCTGTGGCCGGCAGGGCGCAACAGATCACCATCAAGCTGGACAGCATGGTGGGTACGATGAATTTCAACGGCGGCCTTAATGAGAACGCCTCCAATGTGGAATCGACACTGACGGAAATGCTGGCCAGGATTCTGGGCATGGCGCAAACGGCGGCATAGATAGTTAAAAGATAATAGTTAATAGTTGATGAGTGCGGAAACAATCATATTAGCAACTGGTGCAGCGGCTGTGAAGTATATGTCTTCAGGGCTGAAGGTTTCCGTGCTTTCCAAAGACCAGACCGGCGACACGGCCAACGCGGATCTTCGCAGTTCGGCGGAGGACGGCACCCCCTATCCCCTGGTTTCTGGCAAGGATTTGTTCGGGCGCGACCTGATTGTGCCGCTGACCATAAAAGGCGGCATGGACACGATGCGATTCCAAGAGGCGGTGGTAAATGTGAACCGCAGCCGCAACATCGTGGCTACGCCCGTGCTGAACGGCAAGGGCACGGTGAAGGAGATGATAACTGACGGCGACCTGGAACTCACCATCACGCTGGCTGTGGTGAGCGGCAGCACAGAGGGCGACTTCGACAACTCCATCACCGAATCGTACGACACTTATCCCTACAACGGCGTGGAGCGGCTGCGCAAGCTGCTCGACGAGCCAGAACGTCTGGACGTGGTGAGTGATTTCCTGAAGCTGTTCGACTTAGACGGCGGAGAGCTCGGTATTGTGGTGAAGAGCTACTCGGTACACCAGGATACTCACTTGAACCGGCAGGTGTTCGAGATCCAGGCATTGAGCGACTATGACTATAACCTACTTATCGAAGCGTGATGTATCTGCTGAACTGGGATATTACTATCGGGGGGTACAAAGTGAAGACTCTGGCGGAGGTGAAAATCACCACCTCCGTGCTGAATCTGTCGGACACGGCCACCATCACCATGCCGGGACAGTATCTGAACACCTGGCGCAAGATCGAGGACAAAGTGCATACCGGCGATGCGGTGACCATAAAGCTCGGCTACGACAACGACCTTGAAACGGAGTTCACCGGCTATTTAAAGCGCATTTCAAGGGACAACAACTCGCTGGTATTGGAGTGCGAAGACGCGCTTTACCTGACGGACGTGACCGTGGCGGACATGGAGTACAAGAGCGTGACGCTGAACGCCCTGTTGACGGAGATACTGGCGCAGGTGGACCCTGAAATGACGGTGGAGTGCGACTATGACTTCACCTACGAGAAGATGGTGGTATTCAAGAGCACCGCGCTTGATGTGCTGAAGAAAGTACACGAAGACACTAAGGCCAATATCTGGTTCGAGGGCAAGACGCTGCACGTGCATCCGGTTTATCAGACCCAGGCTGGCGACAAACCGGTGATATACGACACGGAGGTAAATGTGCAGAGTAACGAGCTGAAATGGAAGGATGCGACCGATAAGAAAGTGATGGTGGAAGTGAAATATGTTGCCCCAAATGGGAAGCTTTCAAAACAAGAATACGGGGTAACAGGAGGCCAGAAAGTGACTCGGTACGTGGATGCCAGCAGCGAAGATGATTTGAAGAAAGCTGCCGAAAACGAATACAAATTATGGAACTACAGCGGGTATGAGGGAAGCTTGACGGGATGGCTGGTTCCGATAGTGAAAACAGGAGGGAGTGTCCGCCTGCGCGACAGGAAGAGGCCGGAAGAAGGAGTCTATTACGTCACGGGCGTGGAGATAGAGTTCGGCCGGAACGGGGCGAAGAGAAAAGTGACACTTGGAAGGAAACTGGGTTAGCGTTCGATGTCTCCCCAGCAACCGGCTTCGGATCGGTTGGAGACAAACCGAACAGTGCAGTCTTCGTGTTCTTTGACATAACGGATGGTGAATTTGGCCTTGGAGCGGTCTTTAACGAAACGCCACTCTCCGCAGTTCTGCGGTTTGTCGGTCGTTTTGTAAACCCAACAGGTAGCCTGCGGACTATTGGTGACTTTCACTTCAAGGTCCACGGGTTCTTTCGGATCGGTTTCGGCGTACACGTCTCCAAACGCCATAAAATAGTTTGTCACGCTGGCATAATAGCGCGTGACATTACATCCGTCAATCCTTATCCTTTGTGCGTAAGATGCGCACAGGGTCATACAAAACAAGACAACAAACAGAAGTTTCTTCATCGGGAGAAATTTTCGACAAAGATATAAAAAATATGGATCCGCTGAGCGAGATAAGAAAAAGCATCCGGAGCATGTCTTCCGGGGACGGCAGCGCGAGCATCTTCACAGCGAAGGTGCTGAGCACCGACGGCGACACCTGCTGCGTGGACGTAGAAGGTCTGGTAGTGAGCGACGTGCGTCTCCGCGCCGTGGTGAACGGCGAGGAAAGCGGCATCCTGGTCACGCCGAAGACGGACAGCTATGTGACCGTGGCCGATCTCTCGGGCGGACGGCTGACCAGGTGTGTGTTGATCGGCTACAGCGAAGCGGAGAAAATAGAGGTCAACGCTGATGATAAAATCATCTTCAACGGCGGAGAGAACCACGGGCTGGTGAAGGTGGAAGAGATGGTAAACTGGATGCGGAAGGTATATAATGATTTGCAAACATTGACAACGTTGCTTTCAGGATCTGCCGTTGTTGGTAACGGAGAGCCTTTGGGCATCACATTCACTCCGACAACCCCGTCACCCGACATTGATAATTTTCAGAACAAAGATATAACCCACTAAGATGAGAGGCATACTGACAGAAGACAACGGAGACCTGATGGTGAGCGGCGGCCACGTGACAGTGGGCGACAACCGAGCCCAGTGCGCACAACACCTCATAGGCGCGTTCACAGGCGAATACAAGCACGCACCAACATTGGGCGGCAACGCCCGGCGCATGATCGCCGGAGGCCGCGACCCCTTCTGGGCGGGACGGATGAAGGAGCAGCTGAAACAGTGCCACATCGACGTGAAGCAGCTGAAGGTAACAGACGAAGAGGTTGAGTTAAGAATAAACAGTTAAGAATCATGGCAAGGACAATCAAAGAAATAGCGGATGAGATGAAAGCGGCCTTCGTGCGCAACGAGACGCTGCGTAATGCTTTCGCCCTGACAGGGTATGACGCGGATGCGGACGAAGCGGATTTGGTTGCCTATTACGACTCGAATTTCAGCGCTGTTAGCGTGGAGACGTGCATCCTATATGTGGTGGCTTCGGCCGCTGCCCTTCTTGAGTATATGTTCGACTGGTTTACAGAGGATGTGGACAATGTCGTGAACAGCGAGAGATACGGGAGGAAAGGGTGGTATGAGAAGACTGCCAAGGCTTTCCAATACCAGGACGGGAACGGAACCGACTACGAACTTGACATCGACACGGGGACTTATGCCGTGTACGACGAAGATGCCAGGATTGTGAGACAGGCATCGGCGATATCGGGCAACGGGTTCGGTGTGACATTGAAGGTGGCCAAGGAGAGCGACGGTGTCCTCGCCCCTCTTTCCACCGATGAAAAGACAGCATTTGAAGCCTACATCAACAGACTGAAGCCCGCAGGGGTACCTGTCAATGTGATCAGTCGCAACCCAGACCGCCTTGCGTTGAAGATGGCGGTATGGTACGACCCGCTGATATTCTCGGAATCGGCGGCCATGCAGAAAGTAAAGGGTGTTATCTCCGAATACCTCAAAAGCATCGAATTCAACGGCGAATTTGTGACCATGAAGATGGTTGACCGCCTGCAGGCAGTTTCAGGTTTGGATATAGTGGAAGTCGGAGAAGTGAGCGCAAAACACGAAGGATACGGATATGTGAGGATTGAGCGGGATGCGAGATATATACCGCTGCCGGGGTATATGACACTTGGTGATGACGCGGATTTGGAAATTGACGTAATTGCCAACAGCTAATATAGATATGGGGGAATACAATGTGGATTTCGGGAAGTTCATAGGCGGCCTTCTGCCGCAGGCATTGCGAGGAACCGTGAGGGTTTGGGCTGGTGTGTTGTGCCAGCCGTTCAAGAGCCTGTATGCAAGATTCCTGCAATACAGGGAAGATAAACTATGGTCCCTGAAATATAACGCGCAGGCAGTGAGCATGGAAGCCATGCTGAACGATCGCTTCCGTGACGTGTTGGAAGTGGATGCCAACGGGCGGAGGATTCTTGTTGTTGATGGGCAATCGGTTCCGTCGCTGCTGGTTTACCCGGAAAACGAGCATCTGCCTGTAGTGGTAGGCATAGTCAAGATAACTTCCGCCGAAACCTGGGGAGCCGCCCCGTTCCTGGTTAAAATTCCCGTCGAGACGCAGGGGGATCAAAATATGCTCAACCAGGTTGACAGTTTAGTTAGAAGATACAAACTGCTTGGCACCAAGCATGTGATAGTATATTATTAACCCAAAAACGTATGGACAGATTATTGAATATAGACAGACCTGAAGGTTTCCCGTTGTGCGCGGAAACACTTGGGGTTTTGAACGAAAACAGCGAAATGTTCGCCGAATGGCTGAAGAGGATTCCGCTAAAGAACCGCCAGGCGGTGCAGTTCGGGGACTATCTGCTGGTGTGCCAGAACCTGCAGAAAAGGTTAGTAAAACGCGGCTCTATGAGCGCGGTATCGATCAATCAGTGCAAACTTGTATTCACTACAGAGGCCCATTCGGTTCACGATAGCTCTAACAATGAGATTGAAAATGTATGGGTGTCAGAGGTTGCCGATATTGTTGACGAAACATCGCCGGCGGCCCAATGGACAATGCTCGGACTGAATGATGTGTTCGAAATGAAATTGTGGTATGATTTCCTCCCTTCTTTTTCCGCGAGCCTGACGGCTGCAACCGTCACAGACGGGTCGTTTGGCATGTTGCCACAGATTCACGGAGACGGTAATGTGATGCGGACAAACAACGAACGCCTGCAGATGAAACTTTCCATAGCCACAACCATTGTCGCGACTTCGAACAGCACGATATTGTTTATCCCAATCCCCGCAGAATGCCCGGACGGAACCAGGCAAGAGGTTGACATCGAGATGGCCGCGTCAGGGGTGCACTACTCGGCGAGATCCTATATCGAAGGAGGTGAATTGCGTGTGTATATCGGAAGCTGGCTGAAGGAGTTTATCGGCTGGCAATACACCGCAAACAACCCGTCGTATGTTTGCGACATCATAATAAGAGTCAACAGGGAGGTGATATTATGACAGGGAAAGACCGTCAGACGGTAGCCGATATGGCCGTGGAGCACTGTGGTATCACGGACGCGGTGTTCGCTATTGCAAGGCACAACGGCATCACTGTCGATGCAGAGACGGCGGGCATGGATTTGGCAGACGAGCCGGTGGCGGAGCGAAGGGCGGCGGAGTACATCCAAATCCAAAGGTTTAGTCCGGCGAACATATACGAGTGTGACTCCGACGTGCTGACCGACGACAGTGGAAATGTGACTGTGGTGACAGAAACGAACGAACCGATAATTCAATAGACTTTTAAAGACAATTAATATGAGATTCAGAGACTTTTTGTTGAAGCACCTGTTGGCAGATTCTGACTATCTGGTTGGTTACGACGCCAACGGTAATTATATCCGTATTAGCAAAGCCGATCTTGCTTCCTCGGTGGCTTCGGCAGCAGCAAGCCTCGCGCCAACACTGACGGTGCAATATTCCGCCAACAGCAGCAGCTGGCATGATAGCTACGCCAGCGGTGACAAATATATCCGCATAAAAGCTGGTAGCGGTTCGTGGAGCGGAGCAGTGCGCATCAGTGTGAGCGCATACGATATTTGGCTTCAGCAAGGCAACAGCGGCGACGAGGCGGCCTTTCTCGCATCCCTAAAGGGAGAAGATGGCGAGGGTGCGGATTTGAGCGGGCTGGAGTTGTCATCGATTAACGGATATGCGGCTTTTCTGCAGCAGGTCAGAGCCTCGATAGTCAATGCCAAGAATGATATCATTCTGGATGTTGTGAACTCCTCTTTGGAGCAAGTGATGGAGCAATTCACAGGGCTGCAGCTATCGGATATTAAAGAGATAAAAAGCCTGAGCGATAACGACTATCTGACAATAGTAACTTCCGACGGACTTCGCAAAGTGAAGCTCGGCAGCCTAAGTGACAATGTTGCCGTGAGGACCGTCAGCACCAAGGTAATCGAATCAAGCGTGGTGAGTCAGCTGGAGATTCTTGGGGTGACAGGGGAGCAGAACGGGACCAATACTGAATATGTGTCGAGCAAAAACTATATATCAGGAACGTCGATGCTGTATCTGAACGGGCAGCGAATGACGCCCGGAACAGACTATAAAGAGACTCCAGGAGGATTTGAAATGCTGACTTATCACCCAGAGGTCGAAGATGTATTGTTGTTCCAAGCTGTTCCGAAATAATGAACAAAACCACCCTTAGGAGCGACCAAACCAGTCAGCCGTTGTCAAAAACGACTGAATATTGGGATTCCCACGGAGAGAGCATTCCGAGGGATGGACAGATTTTGGTTTATTCGGATGGTGGGAATTATACCTTAAACGGCGAAACTGTTGTTTGCCCTAAGATAAAGATAGGAGACGGAACCAGGAGTGTTTCCGAGTTGCCTTTTCTCGGTAAAGATGATATGGAAGCCTTGATTGCGATTATCAACGCATCTGGGTATATCACAGAGCAGGCAATGGCCGACCCGTCCGAGGTAGCCGCCGCCGCGTTGAACGAGCTTAACCGCCGTTTAACGGCTGTTGAAGGGAAATTTAACGGAGCTGACTACATCGAGGTGCAGAAATTGAAGGTGACGCGCGAACTCATCGCAGGCCTCGCGGCCGTGGCCATGTCGGGCAACTATGACGACCTTATAAACAAACCGACCCTCTTCAGCGGCAGCTACAACGATCTCACGGACAAACCCACGCTGTTCAGCGGCAACTACAACGACCTCACGGATAAGCCGACCCTCTTCAGCGGCAACTACAACGACCTCACGGACAAACCCACGCTGTTCAGCGGCAACTACAACGACCTCACGGACAAACCCACGCTTTTCAGCGGCAGCTACAACGACCTCACGGACAAACCCACGCTTTTCAGCGGCAACTACAACGAC
>Ga0310694_10001540_pt1 | contig 25860 bp, 23 predicted proteins | sample 174DNAGHGhighgp2_FD_203884 | JGI IMG/M metagenome (GOLD analysis project Ga0310694, IMG submission 203884) | Sheep rumen microbial communities from Palmerston North, Manawatu-Wanganui, New Zealand - 1742 DNA GHGhigh gp2 (v2) (version 2) | ecosystem: Host-associated > Mammals > Digestive system...
TCAAACTCTTTATAAAAGTTCTATAATAACCTTTTCAGGTTTATTATCTTTCCTGTACTCTAATCAGAATACTTAGCTGCAGATTTTTTTGTCTTCTGCTTGACTTCTTAAATAATTCAAGAGAATTTAATCTCAAAGAATCTTCAAGGGTATTGTTTAGTGCATTGTTCAATTTTCAAGATACTTATTACTCTGTCTTCCGGAGTGTCCTCTCGTCCGACAGCTTTTTAATTATACCACAGTGAAATTTATTTGTCAACACTTTTTTTAAATTTTTTCTGAATTCTGTTTCTTAGTAATATCCGGGCACCGTCAAAGCAGAAACACGGTTTTCATTCGTCCTCTGTCCCGTTCGGTTTTTCTCAAATGCAAAAAGAGGACTGGCCATCAGTCCTCTTCTTCATCTTTGTCTTTTTCTTTATCTTTCGTTTCCAGCACAACGGCCTTGATCTTTGATACCCAGTTGTCTTCCATGACCATTACTGTAAACTCAATGTTTTCGTAAATAACTGACGGTGCTTCCTTTTCTGTCGGGATCCTGCCGAGAAGATCGACCACCATTGCATTCATGGTATCGTACTCTCTTGATTCCGGAAGTTTCACATGAAGAACAGACATTACATCTTCAGGATCTGCGGCGCCGGAAATAATGTATACGCCTTCTGAGATGTTTGTTATCTCCTGCTCTTCCTCGTCGTATTCATCCTGAATGTTTCCTACTATCTCTTCAAGAATGTCCTCCATGGTCACGATTCCGGCTGTACCGCCGTATTCATCCACAAGAATCGCCATCTGCATTTTTTTCTTCGTCATGATCTCGAACACTTCATCGCATTTGTTCGACGCCGGAATGTACAGCGCCTCATGCATAAAGTCGCGGATCGTAAGCTCATCGGTATCTTCATGACCGACCAGACAGAGAAAATCCTTGACGTAGATAATACCTATTATTTTGTCTATCGAGCCGTCGTAAACAGGAAGTCTTGAAAATCCTTTGTTTATCGCAAGATATACGATATCGCGTATCTTGTCGTTCACTTCAAGTCCGACAATGTCAGTTCTGTGGGTCATGATCTCAGATACCTTTACATCGCCGAACTCAAATATATTGTTTATCATTTCCTTCTGGCTTTCCTCGATAACGCCCGTTTCGTTTCCGGCATCGACCATCATAAGAATCTCTTCTTCAGTGACTGTTTCGACTTTTGAACGGGCCGATACGCCGAAAAGCTTTCCGGTGACGAATGAAAGGCCGTTGATCAGAAGTGTAAAAGGCCTCATAATGATCATGAGTGCTCTTACAAACGGATATGCCTTCAGAGCTGTTTTTTCCGACGCATATTTTTCAGCAAGTCTTCTTGGTATCTCATCAGCAAGTGCCGATACCACTACCGACGCGCCGATCACGGACAGAATGATCCACAGAATCTCCATATACCCTTCTGCCTTGAGCAGATCGCTCATCATGAAAACGAGGACCGCACCGATGCACATTCCGGAAAGTGTACGGTGTACTATAAGCGAACCAAGCATAGCATCCGGTGCAGCAAGGAAATCACGAAGTTTCCGGTATTCCGGCTCCGTTTCAGCAAGTTCCTTTATTTTCGAATCATTTGCTTCAATAACTGCATGCTCCAGAAATGCGTAAAAAGCTCTTAACACTATAAAAAAACATAACAGAACAGGCAGACTACTCCCGTCAGGTGACATATTTTTCTCCTTTACAAATAACAAAAAAAGGTCTGAAACAGACCTTTAAACCTTCTCAATATAAAAAAAGAAAGCGGATTACGAGGCTCGAACTCGCTACCTCCACCTTGGCAAGGTGGCGCTCTACCAGATGAGCTAAATCCGCATTTTTATGATGCCTCCGGACGGAATCGAACCATCGACACGGGGATTTTCAGTCCCCTGCTCTACCGACTGAGCTACAGAGGCATTTAACGTCTTATTCAGACGAGCGACCCGGATGAGGTTCGAACTCACGACCTCCGCCGTGACAGGGCGGCGTTCTAACCAGCTGAACTACCGGGCCAGTTTGGTGGGAACAATAGGGCTCGAACCTATGACCCTCTGCTTGTAAGGCAGATGCTCTCCCAGCTGAGCTATGCTCCCAAACTTTCATCTTTGAGGTTTCGTTTCCGTTTCCTCTCTGACGACGATATTTATTTTACCACATTGCAAGGCTCTTGTCAACACTTTTTTTGAAAAAATTTTTATAAATTTCTTGTTTGTGAATATTGCATCATTTTTGTTCAGAACCGGAAAGATTTGTGGAGTAATAGTAAACAGTGAACGCGGATATTATCTCACGTTCACTGTCTGCATTTCGTATATCAGTCCCCGGACGATGAAGCAAAGAGTCTCATCACTTCACCGCGAAGGCCGTTGTTTTCCGGAGATGTAAGTTCCGGATCAGCTTCGATTATCTTTTCCGCAGCCGCCGATGTCAGAGCAAGCATATGCGTATCTGCCGCCAGGTCAGCTATTTTAAGTTCAGGAAGGCCGTGCTGTCTGTTGCCGAAAAAGTCTCCGGGTCCGCGAAGCTTCAGGTCCTCTTCCGATATCTTAAAGCCGTCCGTGAGTGAACTGATAATCTTAAGACGCTTCTTAGCTTCTTCGCTGCGGCTGTCAGTCACAAGAATACAGTAGCTCTTTTCCTTTCCGCGTCCGACACGTCCTCTCAGCTGATGAAGCTGAGAAAGACCGAAACGGTCGGCATTCTCTATCATCATAACTACGGCATTCGGCACATCGACACCAACTTCCACTACCGTCGTGGATACAAGTATGTCTGTTCGTCCTTCCTTGAAGTCATTCATAACTTCATCTTTTTCCGCCGGAGTCATTTTTCCGTGGAGAAGTCCCACGCGGAATTCCGGAAAATATTTAAGCTCTATATTTTCCTTGTATTCGACTGCGGACTTAAGTTCCGTTTCGCTCTGTTCGATGACCGGACATACTATGTAGGCCTGTCTTCCCTCGTTTACGTGCTTCCTGATAAATTCATAGGCACGTTCACGGTACCCGCCTGTAACGGCATATGTCTCGACAGGCATTCTTCCGGCCGGAAGTTCGTTTATTATGCTTATGTCCAGATCGCCGTATATCATCATGGCAAGTGTTCTCGGAATAGGTGTTGCCGACATTACAAGCCGGTGCGGATTCTCGCCTTTCATCGCAAGGGCGTTTCTCTGACCCACACCGAAACGGTGCTGTTCATCGGTTATTACAAGAGCGAGCTTTTTAAAGACAACATCTTTCTGGATAACTGCGTGCGTACCGACCACTACGTCGTATTCCCCGGCTTCTATAGCTGCCTTAACAGTATTTTTCTGACGCGCTGTCATGGATCCGGTAAGTTCGCAGACTCTTATGCCGAAAGGTGTGAGAAAACCGCTCAGTGTTCTGAAGTGCTGGGAAGCAAGTATCTCGGTAGGCGCCATAAGTGCACACTGGCATGAATTTTTCACTGCAAAAAAGCATGCCGCAGCTGCAACGGCAGTTTTACCGCTTCCGACATCGCCCTGAAGCAGACGGTTCATAGGGCGCTTTCCGCACATATCTTTTACTATATCGTCCACGGAAGCTGACTGGGCCGAGGTCATCCTGAAAGGAAGTCCGTCCTTAAATTCCTCCACGGATATATCAGCCGACATAACGCATCCGGCGGCTGCATCGGAGTTGCGGTGGCGGAGCATGCGCATGCCGAGCTGAAGATTCAGCAGTTCATCAAAGGCGAGTCTGTACCGCGAACGCTTCATGGCATCCATGTTTTCAGGAACGTGGATATTTTTAAGCGCGTATTCAAGGTCGCAGAGCCCGTTTTCCTTTTTTATGCTCTCCGGAAGAAATTCAAGAGGCTCTGAAGCCAGTATTTTCAGTGACTCGGCCACGTTTGTGCGGACCATGGTATTCGTAAGCCCTGCTGTAAGCGGATAGACTGCGCGCACGGTATCGGAAGCTCCTGCCGGAATGTATTTCGGCGAGTTCATCTCGCGGGATACAAGATTTCCGGTGACCTTACCGTAAAAAACATAATCGCCGCCCTCGGCAAGACCGTCAAATGTATAGACGTTGTTATAGAAAACAACGGTGAAAGGAACCCCGTCACATGAAACGACCGCTTTGAAGATAGACAGTCCCTTTCTTATCTTCTGTTCAGGAAATTTCTTCATCACCGTACCGGCAACCACATTGTTCTCATTAAGTTCCGCCCTGTTTATATGGACCGGAGCGCTGTAATCGATGTAGCTTCGCGGAATATGGTAAAGAAGATCGAAGGGCGTGCTTACGCCAAGCTTCGCATAGAGTCCTGCGCGCCTGGCTGCCACGCCCTTAAGTACGGTCACAGGTTTAAGAAGTTCTGTCATTCTACTGAAATTATGTAGTAGTATACCGGCTGACCGCCGTTGACCAGCATAACTTCTACCTTGTCACCGAGTTTCTGTGAAATAAGTCTGTGCATTTTTTCCGCACTTTCGTCTGTAACATCAGCACCGTAAATGAGTGTCACATACGATGTTTCGTTACTTACGAGTTTCTTCACAAGCTTCACCATTACCCTGCTTATATCCTTGTCAGTAAATGCAAGCCTGCTGTTGTCAAGAGCGATTATTTCACCCTTCTTTATCTGTTTGCCGTCGACCTCAGTATCACGGGCTGCAAATGTAACAAGACCTGTTGATACCTTTTCAAAAGCTCTGGTCATAGCTGTTCTGTTTTCAGATATATCTGCTGATTCATCGAAGGCGAGCATCGCAGCGATACCCTGAGGGATCGTTCTTGTCTGGAGAACGCATACTCCGCGGTCTGCAAACCTTACTGCCTGTTCAGCTGCCATGATGATGTTTTTATTGTTCGGAAGAATGAACACTGTTTCGGCAGGAGTGCTGTAAACAGCATTGATTATATCCTCAGTTGACGGATTCATGGTCTGTCCGCCTGTAACTATGCAGTCAGCACCGAGATCCTTAAACAGTGCTTCAACGCCATGGCCGGCTGCAACGGCAACGAAACCGTATTTTTTCTCCGGCTTTGTGCGGTGCACCTTTTTCTTCTGCGCCTTTTCCTTCATGCGGCCGTCATGCTGAAGTTTCATGTTCTCGATCTTAGGAAGATTGATATATCCGTATTCGAGCGCCTTCTGAAGCACGTTACCCGGTTCATTTGTATGAACATGTACTTTTATGATCTCATCGTCATCAACTACAAGAACGCAGTCGCCTATCGTCTCAAGATATGCCCTGAGTGATGCGGCATCTCTGCAGTCTGCTGACTTGGTGATTATGCATTCAGTACAGTATGTAAATCTGATCTCTGTTTCATCGTCGTCATCATTCTCCGCCGATTCCGCAGCCGCTGCTGTTCCCGCGGATGATGATATACTTCCGCCTTCGAAAACATCGAGCATGGCTTTGAAAATGATAACGAGTCCCTGACCGCCGGCATCAACTACCCTTGCTTTTTTCAGTATAGGGAGCATTTCCGGTGTCTTTGCAAGTGCTTCGGCTGCTGTATCGTAAACGGACTTCCAGAAAACCGGTACCTCATTTGTGGTTCTGGCAATTTTCTGCGCAGTCTGGGAAGCAAGTCTTGCAACTGTAAGAATAGTTCCTTCCGTCGGTTTCATTACTGCCTTGTATGCTGCGTCAACGCCGTGTTCAAGTGCGTTGGAAAAATGCACGCATCCGGCTGATTCAAGATCCTTGAATGCCTTTGAAAATCCGCGGAATATTATAGAAAGTATTACACCTGAATTTCCTCTTGCTCCGCGGAGCATGGCAGATGCTGCAGTATCTGCAACCTTTGATACGGAAACATCATCGCCTAACAGTTCCAGTTCCTTTCTGGCAGCATTTATCGTCATGGACATGTTTGTACCGGTATCACCGTCCGGCACAGGATAAACATTGAGTTCATCGACCTTCTGGCGGTCATTTTCGAGGCAGACCGCACCGTTTATTATTGCATCTCTGAAAAGTTTTCCGCTTATCACGTGTATATTCTCCTTTATTCTGTAATACTGTCAATAAAGACATTTATACCGGCTACATCCATTCCTGTAGCCTGCTCAACAGCGTATCTGACGCGGTGTTTCAGACTGCCTGTGACAGCTGAAATATTCGTGCCTATCGTCACTGACACATGAAGGCTTATATATATTTTGTTTTTCTTCACCTTGATACCGACGCCGTTTCTGTTGGTCCTGTCGAGTCTGAGTGCAGTTCTGATATCGCTCAGCATGGATACTGTGTTCATGTCGGCAACACCTACGCACCCTGTGACGGTATTCCAGATAAGATCAGTCAGATATTTGGTTGAGACAGTTATTTTTCCAATGTGATTTTCTATAGTAAGCATATTCATCGTTCTCCCCCTGATACACAAATGTGTCACGTATTTATTTCCTGCCCGCTGTTCCGCTGGCGGCAGCATCCAATGTGTATTCTATTATTATACCACAAACCATTCACAAGTACAACACTATGAGATTGACAAAAAATGATAAACCGTGTTATTATATAGTAAATACAAAGGAAACACTGATTAAACCGGAAATCCGGCTTCACCGGATTTCCGAAGGTGGGATTTGCGGGGCTTCGCCCCGGAGCCCCACGCTGATTTATGAATAAATCAGCGTTTCCCAAAATCAATCAACGACTGGAGAATAGCGTAGAAACAATGAATCTGCTTTTTATAGGCGACGTAGTCGGACGTTCAGGACTCGACTTTATAAGATCCAATCTTTATAAGATCAAAAAGGAATACAGCATAGACTTTACTGTGGCAAACGGTGAAAACTCTGCACCGGGCAACGGCATTACAAAGGCTTCGGCAGATGAGCTTACCGAATACGGTGTTGACGTTATAACCACCGGAAACCATGCTTTCAGAAGAAAGGAAGCGGCAGGCATATTCGAACAGTGCAATATACTTCGTCCGGCAAACTATCCTGAGGGCTGTGTCGGAAAAGGATACGGGATCTATGATTTCGGAAGATACAGCATTGCTGTGGTGAACCTCATGGGCACTGCCTTTATGGAGTCACTGGACAATCCTTTTTCGTGTATCGACAGAATACTCAAAGAGATAGACACTCCGAATATAATAGTTGACTTTCATGCCGAAGCTACATCAGAGAAAAAGGCTATGGGACATTATCTGACCGGGAAAGTCACCGCCGTGCTCGGAACGCACACCCACGTTCAGACTGCCGACGAGATCATTTTAGGAGGTCACACCGGATACATAACTGACGCTGGAATGACCGGTCCTGAGCTTTCCGTTCTCGGAGTAAATACTGAAGATGCCATAAACAAGCAGAAATACAAAACTCCTGTTAGTTTCAGGGAATCTGAAAACCCTTCCTTTTTAAATGCGGTAGTCCTCGAAATTGATACTAAACTCGGCATATGCACTAAAATCAACCGGTTGGTTATAAGGTAACTTTACTAAAAATTTACGTGAAGTGTTGCAAATTCCATGCAGTTAATGTATAATGTACTTGCAGCCAGGCGAGATGTTTACACAATAATTAACGTAATCTAACTCAGGAGGTTTTCATTTTGGAAATTTTAAAAGTTTCTTCGCACTCTTCGCCAAATTCCGTAGCCGGTGCAATTGCAGGCGTCATCAGAGAAAAGAAAGCTGTTGAAGTTCAGGCTATCGGTGCAGGTGCAGCCAACCAGGCAATCAAGGCTATAGCTATAGCGCGCGGCTATCTTGCTCCTATCGGGGTAGATCTTATCTGCGTTCCGGCATTTACAAACATTGTAATTGACGGCGAAGAAAGAACAGCTATCAAGCTTATCTGCGAACAGAGATAATTACAGTTGAGGATAATATAATGAGGGGGCGATCTGTTGTCGTCCCCTTTTTTGTGCCTTGACAATCATCAAAAGCATATGTTATACTTAAGGAAATGCTGACCGGATTTTCACAAGGCAGATCTGTATCGGTTCTGGCCCGGAGATCAGCGGTTTGTCAGCAATTATTCACAGGGGAGTCTGTTGACAGTCTGAGAGGGAGATGTGATCTCCGACCCTTGACCTGATGCGGATAATGCCGCCGTAGGAAGTCGCAGTGATTTTTTCCGGAGAGTTGTGCCGCGGTACAGCTCTCCGGTTTTCATTTTCACCCACCACCGCGAAATGATGATCAGTTCCGCACAGCGAGCTGTAAACATTTCCTTATTACAATGAAAGCAGGCAGATAAATGACACAGATGGAAGCAGCCAGAAAAGGCATACTGACAGAAGAGATGAAGGCCGTTGCGGCAAAGGAGTACATGGATGAAGAAAAGCTCATGAAGCTTGTTGCAGAGGGCAAGGTAATTATACCGTGCAACAAACTTCATAAGTGCATCACTCCGAACGGCGTAGGCGCCGCGCTTACCACAAAGATAAACGTAAACCTCGGAACTTCAAGAGATATGGCAAGCCTTGAAGAGGAAATGAAAAAGGTTAAAGAAGCTGTTGATCTGGGAGCTGAGGCGATCATGGACTTAAGCTCATACGGTGACACAAGAAAGTTCAGAAAAATGCTCACTTCCGAGTGCCCGGCCATGATCGGTACTGTACCTATCTATGATGCCGTTGTTTACTACCACAAGGCTCTTAAGACCATAACAACTGACGAGTGGATCGACATCGTAAGAATGCATGCCGAGGACGGCGTTGACTTCATGACCATCCACTGCGGTATCAACAGGAATACTATAGATAAATTCAAGAAGAACAAACGTCTTATGAACATCGTCTCACGAGGCGGATCGATCATTTTCGCATGGATGGAGATGACCGGAAACGAGAATCCGTTCTACGAAAGATTTGACGAGATACTTGAGATCTGCCGTGAATATGACGTTACACTCAGTCTCGGCGATGCCTGCAGACCGGGATGCATCTTTGACGGAACTGATCCGGCACAGATAGAGGAACTTATCACTCTCGGCGAGCTGACAAAAAGAGCGTGGGAAAAGGACGTTCAGGTAATGATCGAAGGTCCGGGACACATGCCAATGAACCAGATCGCTGCCAACATGGAGATCCAGAAAACTCTGTGCCACGGTGCGCCTTTCTACGTACTCGGACCTATCGTAACGGACATCGCTCCGGGTTACGACCACATCACATCTGCCATCGGCGGTGCGATCGCTGCACAGAACGGTGCGGCTTTCCTCTGCTATGTAACACCGGCGGAACACTTAAGACTGCCTGATGCCAGGGACGTTAAGGAAGGTATAATCGCAGCAAGAATAGCCGCTCATTCAGCCGATATTGCAAAGGGTCTTCCTCATGTGACTGACTGGGATATGAAGATGGACAAGGCACGTCACGCACTGGACTGGGAAGGCATGTTTGACGCTGCCATCGATCCGGAAAAGGCAAGAGCATACCGTGAATCATCAAAGCCGCAGAAAGAGGACACATGCAGCATGTGCGGCAATTTCTGTGCGGTAAAGAACGTAAACAGAATCCTCGACGGCGAGATCGTAACTATATTCGACGAGTGATGAGTATGAATGATGTCAGAAAAATGATGAAGCTGTACGCCGTCACCGACCGTGCGTGGACGGGAAGGCAGACACTTTTCGAGCAGGCGGAAGCCGCCATGCGCGGAGGCATAACCTGTCTTCAGCTTCGTGAAAAGAACATGGATAAAGACAGCTTTCTGAAAGAAGCCCTTGAAATGAAGGAACTGTGCAGAAGCTACAACGTTCCGCTCATTATAAATGATGATCCTTATATTGCTGTAAAGTCCGGTGCTGACGGAGTTCACATCGGACAGAAGGACATGAGCCTTAAGGAAGCAAGAGAGATAGCAGGAAACGGCATGATAATAGGCGTGACTGCTGCTCTGCCTGAACTTGCGGTAAAAGCTGAAAAAGAAGGTGCTGACTACATCGGCTCCGGTGCTGTTTTCGGAAGCACTACAAAAACGGATGCAAAGCCGCTTTCCCATGATGTTCTGCATGGGATCACCGCATCGGTAAAGATCCCGGTAGTGGCCATCGGCGGAATAACCCGTGACAACATGATAAAGCTTGCCGGTACGGGTATTGCAGGTGCTGCACTTGTTTCAGCGATATTCTCTGCCGATGACATTGAAGCTGAATGCCGTTATCTGATGACGCTTTCAGAACAGATCATATCGAAAAGTTAAGTAAGCCCTGATTTGATCACAGATCCGGTTTCACCGGATCTGCGAGTAAGGGAGAAACGGGGCTTCGCCCCGAATCCCATGTCCTGATTTAGATTTATGAACAAATCAGCGTTTCCTTAAACCTAAACAAAGCCCCTCTGTACAGAAGGGGCTTTTTCACAAGAGGATGATAAAAATGAAAAAAGTACTTACAATAGCCGGTTCCGACTGCAGCGGCGGTGCAGGAATACAGGCTGATATAAAGACCATTTCGGCACACGGCATGTATGCGATGAGTGCCATCACTGCGCTGACAGCACAGAACACCACCGGAGTAAGCGGCATTTTCAACGTTACTCCGGAATTTGTTGAAAGTCAGCTTGAAAGCATATTTACAGATATTTTCCCGGACAGTGTAAAGACCGGTATGATGTCGGAAGCAGATATAATTGAAGCGGCAGCATCGGTCTTAAAAAAATACAAAGCTCCGAACATCGTGGTGGATCCGGTAATGGTATCGACAAGCGGAAGCAGACTCCTTTCCGACAGTGCACTTGACGCGATGACCGGTTCGCTCTTCCCTCTCGCACGAGTGATAACGCCAAACATTCCGGAGGCGGAAGTTTTAAGCGGAATAAGCATTTCGGATATCACAGACATGGAAAAAGCCGCACGTATAATAAGTGAAAAAACGCCTGCCGCCGTTCTCGTAAAAGGCGGACACAGCGTTTCAGATGCAACCGATCTGCTGCTTGCAGACGGAAAAGTATTCACATTTGCCGGAAAGCGAATAGACAATCCGAACACCCACGGTACCGGATGCACACTCTCATCCGCCATCGTCTGCGGACTCGCAGACGGATTTTCAGTATCTGACAGCATAGAACGTGCAAAGGAGTATCTCACCGGAGCAATAGCCGCAGGACTCGATCTCGGCAAAGGTTCAGGGCCAGTGGATCATCTTTACAGGATGAGAGGGTAAAGCCTCTGAAAATACCGTCTTAGACAAGGCGGTATTTTTTACTTATAACAAATCAAACAGGCACTGCCCTTCCGGTGAAGGAACAGTGCCTGTTTTTACAGAGTAATTCAGATGAGTATTTCAATTTTTATCCGGCTGTTTTTTGCTTGCGGCAATCTCCTCTTCAGTTGCTTCTCTAAGTCCGCTGAAACCGGACTTTATAGCTTCCGGATCACGTTCAACCTTACTGTAATCTGTTCCGTCAGTCGGAGCGACTGTCGGTTCCGGTGTTGGAATCGGCTGCTCCGGTTCAGGGAAAGTTTTAGGTTCCGGAGTTGTGTATTCTGTTATTCCGAACTGATCATAGATCTGCTTTGCTTCTTCTTCGGTAAGGCTTTCATTTAAGAACACAAAGTATCTGCCTTCTTCATTTCCGCATTTTACAAGGAACATACTTTCACTGCTTATTCCTTTTACGGTCCTTGCAAATTCCATGACGCCTCCGTTATTACTGCGAACAAACGGATTCACTTTTTTCTCATCAAACTGAGTTTCATCAAAGACATGAATGCATCTCTTGGTGTATGTATTTTCTTTATACGTTGCATAGTCATAAGTGTTGTCTTCTCTGTTCACCGGCATAATATAACCTTCCGGGAACGGTTCTCTTTCTATATAGGCAGGAGTTGATGTTGGTGTAACTGTCGGTTCCGGTGTCGGAGTCGAAGCTGAACCGGAATCAAGTGACTCTATCTTCTTTGAAAGATACTGCTGAAGTCTTGCAAGATCGGCAAGTGTTACTGCTCCGTCGCTGTCAACATCGGCTGCCATCTTCTGTTCAGATGTGAGTTCCTTGTCACCGACGAGTGCAAGTGAGAGTTCTGTGAGGTCAGTTACATCAATTGTTCCGTTAAGATCGATATCTCCTGTAACTGTCTTATCAGAATAAAGCAGTTCGGTTTCTACCGGAAACATTGCTGATGTACCTCCGAGAAATGCTGATACTGATGTCTTCTGTCCGGTGCCTGCATAAATAAGTTCAACCGCCCTGAACTCGCTTTCATACGAATCAGTTATTATAACTTTGCAGTATTCAGAAGATCCTTCCAGTGTTTTCACTTCTGCTTCAATATCATTCTCTTTAAGAATTTCTGATATTTTCTGACTGTATTCCTGAGGATAATTAGTATGTACTTCTATCCATGCAGAATTATAGAACGCAGGCTGGTAATACACCTTTGACGCTGCTTCGTTCTTTACAAGGCAGGAACATATTGCATTTGCGACATCTTTATTCAGATAATACTCATCATTGAAACTCACAGACACTTCATCTACAATTTTACTGATATTTCCTTCTGAAACTGTAGTCTGAAAAATCTGAACTTTAAATTCTTTTTCAGGAATATCACAATCCTTTGAGATTACAGCCGATATTTCTTGGGTATTGACCGGCTTTCCAGAAACAGGTTCAAATTTTAAGGCTGCTGGCATACGATCTAACAGATAGAGAAAACCTTTTTTATCTTTAGCAGCCATTATCTTTATATCTTTCGGATCATCAGGAATAACAAGAGCTTCTCTTAATTCCCTGCTGACTTCGATAACATTATAATTTTCATATTCAGATGCTTTTACCCATTGAACCGGTTCCACTTCTTCTGGTGTCTGGCTTACTTCCTTTTCTGCATAAACTGTCGGAAGTACAAACGATGATATCATTGTCAATGACATGATTGCTGCTAAAAATCTTGTTCTTTTCATATAAAACATCCCTTTCATATACTCACGTGAAACGGTGAGTTTCTATAATATATCTGGTGAAAACCACTGCTTATGATAACGCATCAATTCGTTATTTTTCATTCACGATTAATTTCTGTTTCAGGTGTAGTAACATTAGTTGTAAACTCCGTTATTCCTAAAGTTTTAAATATTTGTTCTTCCTCTTCATCAGAAAGACTGTCATTTAAGAACACATAATATTTACCTTTAGTTGTGCCGCACTTTAGCAGAAATATTTTCTCAAAACTAAACTCTTTCAAAGTATTTGCAACTGTCCTGCATCCTGATCCGGTCGATACATCTTCAATAAAAAACGGAACCAAAGTATCTTCTCCTAACTGATCACCTGTAAAAATATAAACACATCGCTTACTATAAGTTTTTTCAAATAATACAGCATGATCATAACTGTTATTTTCTCTGTTGACCGGCAATACCGGATCCGGCGATGGTTCTGGCCTTTCCGGCATAGTTACTCCTGTTTCCGGCATCGGCGTTGGCATTGGCATTGGTTTTATCGACGGATCGGACGATAGCTCCGACATTGGTGACGGTGTCGGGCTTTCTTCCGGATGCGGTTCTTCGGTAACGTTTTTTTCCGAAACAGGTGATTCTGTAATAACAGGCGGTGCTTCGGTAATGACATGTGCTTCTGTTACCGGATCAGCTTCTGTGCGTACATTTTCTGACGGTGACGGAGGTACTGCTGTTTTCGAAGGTGATTCTGTCCGTGCAGCTTCTGTCACTATGTAGGTAACTGAACCAGAAGTATCTGAAGACTTTGATGTTTCCGGAATGGACGGTTCTGTAAAAGGTGCTGTTCCGGTACCGGCAGATACATATGAAACAGCATCTGTACCTGATGTTCCGGCTGTCGAGGTTTCGGTCATTACCACTGTCTGTACGCTGTTATCCACTTCAAAATCATGCGGATCACTGGTGTATCCCGGCAGATTATTTACAACTGCGATGGCAGCTGCCGATGCTGCGAAAGCGGAAACTATCAGTACAATATGACCTTTTCCTTCTTTTTTATACTCCGCCGCCTCTTCGATAAGATCATCATCGACCATTGAGACAGCATCTATAAGATCATCTCCGTTCATACCTTAACACCTCTTTTCGTCAGATACTCCTTAAGCTGTTTCCGCATTCTTGACAGGATCTTTCTGATATTATCTTCGCTTAGTCCTGTAAGGTCGGATATCTGTTCAAAGGAATCAAAGAAGAAATAACGTCTTAGAAAAACAACTCTTTTTTCCTTGCTGTGTTTTCTGAGGAAATCACTTATAAGCCCCGCAAGCTCCTTTAAATCAGATGTGTCTTCCACATCAAATGTGCTGACCGCACTTTCGGATATCTCATCGATCGGAACCTGTGCGCTTTTCTTTCGCTTATCCGCCGTATAGTAGCGGAAGCGTTTAAGTGCAATGTTCTTTGTGATCTTTGCGAGAAATGCCGAAAGATGAGACGGTCTTTCCGGAGGCATACTGTTCCACGCTGCAAGATACGTATCATTAAGACATTCTTCTGAATCTGAAATATCGTTTAGGATATTCCTTGCGATATACATACAGTGTTCCCTGTATTTTTTATCGGTTTCCGTAATGGCAGATTCAGAACGGAGCCAGTAGAGCTCGATTATCTTTTCATCTTCCATGTCCTGCAGTTTCACCCCTCTGTTATTCCGGATATAAAGAGAAATGCCTCAAAGCCTGTTCTGATTTTCCGAATCTTCAAAGCTTCTAAATGTCCCTTCATATACTAAGTACCCTTCCGCATTTCGTTTGTGACACTGTTTTTTAAGTTTGTAGATCATTACAAAACTACATGCCGTTTTATGTGAACATTGCCCGTCAAAAAATCCGGGGCACGCCGTCCTGACGTGCCCCGGACGTATAGTAAACGACAAAAACTGTCGTTTACTATCAGCCGATATGCACGGAGCTAACGTAGTTAGCGGATGTGCAAGGCAATATAAATTATTCTTCGTTTCCGTGTTCTTTTCCGTTATAGAAACACATTCCGTCTTCTCTTTCAAGTGTTTCATAACCCATATCATCAGTATATACCTGTATCTGATGATATAATTCTCCGTTTTCATCATACATGGTGTATGCATAGTAATCTCTGCCGCCGTTTGCTCCGCTCCACGTTCCCTTAGGCATACCTGCAGCGTACTCCGGATCATTTTCAGCTATCGGCGGCACAGGGAGCCCTTCCCAGGTTCCGTCCTCATGGAACTCATATCCTATGCAAGTCATATTGACATAGCTTCGCAGCGTCCATTTTCCGATGAGCGCTCTGTTTGCTTCTTCGGCATGCGACAAAGTCTGTTCTGCCTCTTCCGTCTCCGGTTCTGCAGCCTCAGTTTCCGGTGCCGGCATGTTCTCCTCAGTCGTTGTCTCCGTTGTGACAGTGGTCTGCTCAGCCGAAGTCACTGTTTCTGAAACCGTAGTTGTAATGCCGGTCGTTTCGGCAGTGGTCTCCGAAACTGCGGCTGTAACTTCAGAGGAAGCTTCCGTTTTGCTCTGTACATTTGTCATTTCCTGTTCTGAAACCTCAGTGTTTCCGCTTTCCCTGCACCCTGCAAGAGATGCAGCAAGTACGAATACGGCAGCTGCAGCCGCCATGTAATTTGGTTTGTTTTTCATCTGATCAATCCCCTTTATCTGTTTTAATGTATATAATTTTATCACTTGTTTGTCTTATTGTCAATACATCAAAAACAGCCGTATACGCAGAACACCGGCTGCCTGCGTATACGGCCGTTTTTTATTTATTATTCTTTTATATTCAGAAGTACATTGCAGCAGAATAAATCGTCTTCCTCGTAGAAATCGCATACTCCATCGTATTTTTCAGCTATTTCCCGTATTATAACCGTTCCCAGTCCATGGCCTTCAGACGTTTTTGTAGTTCTCAGCGAAGGATTATCCGTCAGAACAGAACTGTCAATGGAATTCTTAACATTAAACATATAGCTCCATTCATTCGCTGATATGTTTATCTGTAATATCTTCCTTTCACTTTCTGCTGCAGCAGTTATGGCATTATCAAGCATATTGGAAAGAAGACTGCACAGATCATAATCATCTAACCCTTTAAAATCAGCTACCGATGAGTAAGCGCAGTCTATTCCAAGTGCCCTGGCTGCAGAAAGCTTCAGGTTTATCACAGCGTTTACAATATCATTTCTTGTCTGCACAAAAACAAGCTTTTCATCTGATTTACTTATGCCTTCTTCCAGATACTGCACAGCTTTTTCTGTTTTGCCCTCCTTAAAAATTGCGCTCACTGCTGCTATATGATTTTTATAATCATGGCGTATCTTTCTTATTGTCTCATACTGCAAAGATGCATTTTCAACGAACCGGTTATTGTATTCATTTTTTATTTTCAAAAGCTCATTTTCACGCGCTATATTGTTTTTCCGGTTTATATCTATAATAAGGCAACAGATTATGATATTGATAACAAGTATACTGAAAAATACTATTACAGAAACAAACTGAACCTTCCGTTCTTCTTTATACTCAAATGCGATCATATTAAGCAGGATACAGACAACCGTACTCAGAAAAAGTTCAAGAATAATTATCAAAAGCTCCGAACCTGACATCAGATTTTTGTTTCTGAATTCTTTCTTTAAAATTCTCATGGAAAGCACAAGCAGATACAATATGAAAAGCTGTGCAAAGGCCATTGTAATATACCGCTCGGAACTTCTTGAAGACAGAATGTACTCCAGCGGAATGTTCAGGACATAGGAAAATAAATTAGTTGAAAATGCGCTCGCCAGCGCAGTTACCAGCAAGGCAAACACACTCACAAAGCCTTTGAACAGATTTGTTCCATGCAGTTCCCTGAACGCATAAACAAAAATCAGCAGCGCATAAACTATTACAAAAAAGCTTTCAAAAGCAACAGTATAGTTGGCTATGGTTATGAGAAAAGCGAGGATAATACCGTAGATAAGTCCCCTGCTCTGAACATACGACGCATTCTTCTTTGAGCCAAGAACTGAATAGGCATAATAGGTAAGCATAAGTCCCTGAAAAACATTTACTGCAATTTCAATCGTTTCAGTCAGTATCATTACACCTTACTCCTTAAATACAGCGTATACTTTTCATCAAGTGCTTTTCTGCAGCTTCTGCTAACCGGAAGCTTCTGATTGTCAGGCGCCAGCATTACCTCGCTTTTCTGACTGTCTATTCTCTTAAGGAAGCCAAGATTGACCATATATGATTTATGGATCTTTACAAAATTCCGGCCTTCAAAAAGTAATTCACATTCAGCCATCGTTCCTCTGACTCTTATAGGATTATCCTTTTTCAAAACATGATATTTAAGGTAATGGCGGTCGCATTCAATATATATGATCTCATCCGGATATACCGCACACCTTCCGGAAATATCGTCTTCAAGTATAAGTTTCTTTTTATACTCTATTTGTTTCAGCGCCTTTTCCGTTACGGTTTCAATACCTTCTTCAAGAGAGATACTGCAGTTCTTTCTTATGAAATTAAACGGCTGAAAATTCAGACTGTCATAAACAAGCTCCGAATGACTGGTTATAAATATTATCAGACAATCTGATTTTCCGTTTCTCAGTTCAGACGCTATTTCAAAGCCTGACATTTCAGGCATATCTATATCCAGAAACATAATATCATATTTCTGCGTGTGATGCTCATTCAACAAGGTGATACCATTAAGATGCCTGGATATGCTAACTTCCACTGACTGCCTGTCAAAAAAGTTCTGCAGTATTTCAGAAATCATAAAGCATATATTATTGTCATTATCACACACAGCAACCCGAAGCATATCTATCACCCTCCTCGTAATATTCATACTGCTTACATCGATCAGACAGCAGTAATTCAATTTACTATATTTTATCATTAATTCACCGGCTGGTCAATAAAAACATATGATTGTATTCATAAAATTAATTTTCACTCACTACAACTATAAAAAAACAAATGCGTTTGCAACAAATATGCAAACGCATTGTTTTATTATTTTGGTTTGTTGACTTTGGGTTCATCAATCTGGTAAATGCCAAAAATGGATGCTGAACCAAATCCGAGATCAGCATTATAAGAAGCAATCTTCTTAATCCAGATAGCAAGTAACTTCCTATATTCTCTCATTTCAACTCACTCCCTTCTTTTGAATTACTGCAATCACAGCCAATACAGTCACAGAAAACAACGTAAGTAATATTATGTTTCCGGTCTTATATTTTAATACCGTCAGCAACGCTGCAGTTATTCCGCAGCATAAGCCAAGTAATGCAGCCATAATTTTATAATACTTAATTTTCTCTGGGCGAATAGGTTTATTGATATTTTCTACAGGACATATAGCAATAATAATCAATGAACACACAACAGAAAAAACTATCTGATGAAATGGCTTTATTATTTTGTATAATTCAAACACGTTAATAAATCTATAACAAGCAATCACCAAAATAAAAACCATACCAAAGATCACATTGCATTTCAGATAAGTATTTGCATGATAACCTCCGGATACCTGCCGAATAGGAATAAACGTCACAAGGAATACCATGCTTTCCAAAAACGCACCTGATAAAACTCCTAAAAAAAGAATAAGAGCTATATTGATTCCTGATGAAATCGTAATTTCTATTCCATACTGATAATACTGCTGCTCGTCTTCTTGGGTACCAATCACTTGATTTACAGTGAGAAAACGTAAAATTCTTTTACTAAGACTGGCTATCATAATACCATCCCTTCAATCCATGTCGTGATTGTACCATAAAAAGCCGTATGATTCAAGCATTTTGGCACGAGATGCAGTTTTCTGGCACGAACTAACTATAAATATAGAGACTATGATTATTCTTGCCGATTACTTTGGTGTGAACATCGAATATCTTTTAGGTCAATCAGCTAAGTTTAAAGATAATCTCTCAACACTTACTGAGTATTATTATGAAGACATTACGTATCTTGATTTAATCGCTACTATAAAACAATTTAACAAGCATGATAAAGCACTTTTGTATGAAATAATCAAGCTTATAAAAAAAGAAAACTAATAAACATCCTCTGTCACAGCCGGAGAAGTTCGTGTCGAAAACTCATATATTTAAAGGCGAGTGTCATCTCAAAATGAAATGATACTCGCCTTTTTCAGGGACATTTTTTTATAGCCGTTACAGCCCCTTTTATTTTGATTTGATTAATATTTCAATTGTAATTATCAAAAATACGGTATTTTCTTAGAAAGATACTGCTGAAGTCTTGGCAAATCAGCGATAGTAACTTCCCAGTCGTAATCCACATCGCAATTAAGCTTCTGACTATCTGAGAGTTCAACATCACCAAGCAGATAAAGTGAAAGTAATGTTAAATCGCTTACATCGATTACTTCATCTTCATTTACGTCACCTCGAAAAACTTCGTCTTTCATTGTTGGCGGCGGAGATACAGGCGTAACATCATGAGCATCCTGATATACACCTGAGATTTCAATTACTACTTCTTCTGCACAAAGTTTACTAATCTGTTCTTTGCTAACTGTCGTTTCTACTTCAAGTATCTCCTCATTGTTATAAACAGCAGGAACTATTTTATCAAACGAAGTTACTCCGGCAGCACTTAACCTTTCTTCAACATAGGCAGAACGTTCTTCATCAGTTGCTTTGCCAGTTTCAGCCTTTAATACAACATTTACATTGTACTTTTCATCACCTTTTCGTAATGCATCAAGCAGTATTGTATTTCCTATTTTACCTTTAAAATTGCTGATTTCATCAGCAACAGTAACAATCGTATAATATTTTGTCAGTGATTCTGCTTTAGATCTTTGTTCAGCTGTCAACTCAGCCTCAAATCCATAACTCATGGTTTTCTTAACTACTGTAATTTCATTGTTATCTATTCCGATTGTTTCAAATATCTGTCCGATTTTCTCGTCAGTCTTCTTTTCACAGAATTCCTCGCGTTCTTTTTCAAGATCTACATTAGATAACGTTCCTTTTTCGTTCAACTCTGCTCTGAGAATTCCGACCGTTTTCTTTGCTTCATCCGCTTTTATTCCGCTTTCAACAAGTGACAATTCATATGCCTCTAAAAACTCATCATTGAATGAAGTCGTTATTCTGAAAGAAACATAACTTTTTACTACTTCACTTTCTGAAGCAGCCTGTGCTATTTCCGAATTATATAACGGAAGACATAATCCTCCACCGGCAAGCATTGCTGTTGCCAAACCATAGCAGATCTTTTTCTTAAACTTATTCAATAACATAATTACGACCTCCTCAACATGAGCTGTTGTTAATTAATACTACATCCGTTGTATCAATTACATGATTCAGGCTAGCGTCCGCAAGAAACTTATTTATATTTACAGTTATAGGATTGGTATAATTAATATGCTGTTGAACAATATTTGCATCTGTAGAATTAATTATTCCATCCATATTAACGTCCCCGCGTCTCCACTGCAGTGATTCCATATACCATTTCTGTGAATTGCTCGATTGATTATACGGAGCCCAGGCCGAATAATTTGAATATGTATCTAACGCATACTCATAACCATTCATATACTGTTTAAAAGTATATGAACCATCATCATTAACTACTATAGTTATTGCTGCAAAATTTGTACTATTACCCTCAGTTACATATTTATAATTTCCACTAATTGTTGCTCCTGCTTTCATTCCATATGCACTTCCGGAACCGCTCTGCATTATGTATTTTTGAGTTACAGAGTCATATTTCATTATCCACGCCTGATTTGTATTTCCCGAATAATTGTTCTGAATGCATCTGGAATTTGCAGCGTCATACGACATATACTTGCCGCTATATTTATTTCTCAGGCAATAAATTCCTTCTTCTTCAGGTGTAGGAATAAACTTTGCCTGATCTGTAGACCATGCATATCCATAAAGATCATATAAATTTCCGGAATTTTTCAAAATCTTAAAATTATAAGTATTGTTTGTAGAAAACAAATCCGTGTATATCATTTCAGTTGAACTATTATACTTTGTTGAAGATTTTGTTGTATTTCCGGAAGATAACTGAATATCGTAATCTGAGTAACCAAACGGCATATTTTGATTTGAAGTTAATCCTGTCTGAATATAAGCCATGGATATATTCATATTTTCAGCTCCGTATTTTGGCTGAACAATTGGTATATTAACTTCATTTGTTTCAAGAACACCACTACCGTACGAATGCTGGGATGCAATGCTTATCATAGTGTACATATTCGGAATTCCTGCGCCTTGCCTATCCGAGAGTCCGGATGTTAATGGATCATCAAGATTTGATATCGTATTGTTTTCGTTATAAATCTTATTGGCTTTTCTATGAGATGAAGCCATCAAGATTGCTTTAGTAAGTTCAGGATGCGCTGTAAGACTCGGCTTATATTGTAATAATAAAGCGATCATTCCCGTTATAACCGGTGTTGCTGTACTTGTACCTTCAGAACCAAAAGTATCCGCAATTATATCCGGTTTAAGGCAGCCATTTTGATTATCATATGAGTAACGGCACAGCACATAGTCATTATTTTCTTTCTTAAATGCATTTACTGCTATACAATTATAAGCAGATGACGGGCTAAGTACTGTTTCATCATAATCATTGCCCGTAGAACATACTACAGTCGTTTTATATTCAGCAATTAATTCGTCAGTATATTTGGCCCAAAAATTATAACTGGTACCTGTACATTCCATGCCCCAGCTGACATTTATTAGATATACTCCATGATCTATCAAAGCTTCAAACGCCGGTAAAGAAACATTCACTCCATTCCAGTGAAAATTAAACCAATCAAAATAATTAGTTGCCGAATAAATTTCTGCATCAGGTGCCACTCCGTAATCGCCGGCAGCAACAGAAGCGCACCATGTACCATGATCTGTTACAGCGTAATTTGAAGTAATTAAATGTACTTTACTCATGTCCAAATCATATTGATTATACATCTCTAGAACGGCATTCCTGTCATATATACCAATTTTCACATCATCGCCAGTTAAGTTGAGATACTGATTAATATGATCTACGCCCATAACGTCCTTCATGTCTGTATTTGGAAAGCTACAGTCTACTTGCTCAAATTCAGAAAATAACGTTATTTCTTCAACCTCATCCATCAAAGAAATATCAACGATTTTCTCGCGACTCAAAGAGCAAGCTGTAACAGGTAAATATTTACTGATATATATAATCGAAGAATCTTCTATACCAGCTTCTTCGACAAATTTACTATTCCTGTCTGAATACAATTCAGATAAACAGTTTTTTCTGCTCTCCAAGTATTTATCAGTTTTATCCTTTTCACGCTTCCTTGCTTCTTCAGTTAAATCCATGTGACGTTTCATCAACGTTTCAAGATATTTTTCTGGAGAATCGTTTGCCGCCTTATTAAGTTCATCAATAAGTTTCTGAGACGGCAAACTATATTCCTCATCTAAATCAGCTAAAGAAAGTCCTGTTTCATCTTTAACGAGTTTACTGATTGTGCTTTCCGGAACAGTATAATTCCAAATTACAACTGGAATTTCATCGTTACTCGTTTCCATTACTTCCAAAACTTCAGGAGCTATCTTTGAGATATCACTAGTTTCAAATGATCTTGTTGCAAAGCAACTATAGCCCATACTTACATTCGATAACATTACCGCTGCTAACAAAGCAGATGTAAGTTTAATAAATACGCTCTTTTTCATCATCTTATCCTCCTAATTTCCTATCATAAAACATTCAAAACTTCAAATAATACGTATACTCATTACTTCAATGGAATCATCCCTTTTCCTATTTAAAACATCAACTAATCCAAATCACATTTGATGTATTTGGTACACTTTGTATTGCTTCTGCACCATTTCAGCATAATGATTCAGGCAGGCTCTGTAATAACAAATCGGTTAGCCGCCTCTGGCAGTTTATTATAGTATCAAGTAGTGCTCCATTATGCCTTTTACTTTCTTAACTTAACAGCAAATTGTAGAGTGCATAAAACATTCAAATAATAATTACTTCACTGGTATCATCCCCATCCATATAATTACATGCTGTGCCAATCATCTTTTCTTTACGTACATTATAGCACTTCCATTTTCTTTTGCAACAAATTTGGCACGAGTTGCAGTTTTCTGGCACGAACGACGTATTTTTTTTATTTACTAAGATATCAAAGCCATGAACAGAAAAAAATCCCGAACTTATTTTATTTCATAAGCCCGGGATTTTTCATTAGTTCATATTTATTAAGCTGCCTGAAGGCAGCTTATCGATAGCATTTTATATCCGAAGGATATAAAATACCTTTTCAGCGTTCATTAACTTTTCAAATGTTTCTTTTGCTTCTTTCAACCACAATTATATTAACCGTTAATTATTGAACAAGTTCTTTATTTCCTCTTCCGACATACCTGAAGAACGAAGATTGGCTAAAACTCTTTGAAGATCTTTTTCAGCATTTTCAAGCTGTCTGTCCTTTTCCGCAATGATCTTGTCCTTACGCTCACTTTCTTCTTTCAGTTGATTTTTATCTTCTTTCAACTGACTGTTATCTTTTTCAAGCTGACTGATTTTTTCGTTTTTCCTGTCATCTTCGATTTTACGCACATAATCTGAATGTTCTTTCGTATATTCTTCGATACACAACTTGACCACCTCCGCACGTCTGGATTCCAGTATTGCTTTTATTTCTGAATCTTCCGGCAGCGATTCTATTGCATTATTTATCGCATCTGCTAGTTTTTCACTTTCAATTTCTGCATCTGCGTCATATATCGCTCCGTATTTTCTGCAGTAATTATATTATCATATTCAAAAGAAATTCAGTTCTATTTGTTCCGCTGTAAGTCTCATTACAACAATACCTCCATATATCTTCGAATAACATTCTGGACACGGAATAATGCTGCATATTCCATAAGAAGATTAATATTCTTGTCTTTCTTTGAAATATATGCTTTCAGAGCAGAACTAAAATCCTGTATTTCTATATTGCTTCTGCTTCTTACCATATCGCATATCGTTCTTTCCAAATCGTACATCGGTATGTCATTTCCGCAGTTATCAGTGACGACTGTTTTTCCTATTTCGAGTAATTCTTTTTTTACTGTATAAACCTTACATCTGCCGTCAGCAGTAAGTCGGTGTGAATTATAGCCGCTGTATGTTGTCAGCGTATGACATAACGGTTCGCGTTCCAGAAGTCCATAGTAATAAAGTGCTTCATCGTGCGAAAAAACAGCATCCGGACATCTTTGATGTATAATATACAGTTCATCGACCCATCCGTCAGCTGAAACATATATTCCATGTTCGATCTGTTCAAGATCATTATCGTGAACAAATTTATAGAATTTATATTTTGATATTCCATGTTTTTCTGCAATTTCAGGCGTGATGTAATTATTCTCTTTCAGTATTTCTGTCATATCACTCATAAGATCACTACCTTCCCCGTCGAACTTTCGTGCTTATATTATAAATCAAATAAGCACAGATGTCAAGTAAAGATTACTATTCCAAATAAATCGAGCCAGCTCGTTTTTTCTATAGCAGTCTTCGGCCCGCAGGGGTGAAGACTACCATTATACAACAGGATGACCATATATGCATCGATTTAAAAGTTAATATTATACATACATTTAAATTCCTTAGAAATAGTTGACATGTAGTTCCGTTTGTGGTATTATAATAATGATGATAAATTTATCCATTCTATCTAAAAATTCTTATTGCCCATAGACCCGGGTCATGGTATAATAAAAAGGAGATACCATGAAAAAAATCAAAGGTATAAACAGAAAAGCAAGTAAAAACAAACGTTACAAGAGGCGAATCGGCTACAGGGAATTCATCAGTTCCATTGAAGCAAGAAAAGCACTTGTAAAAAGCATGAATCTCATGGACGACACGTTCTTTGCGGCTGTCATGGAAGATACGGAAGTGTGTACATACGTTCTCAGAGAAATAACCGGCATAGATACGCTTATCGTTAAAGCATGCAAAGTCCAGTATCATATCCGCAATCTTATTTCTCATTCAGTAATACTGGATATTCTCGCCGAGGACGATACAGGACGTGTATACAATATCGAAGTTCAGAAATCAAATGAGGGAAATCACGCGAAGCGCATCAGAGCCTATCAGGCTAATCTTGATTCCGTCATGCTTGAAAAAGGGTGGGATTACGATCTGCTTCCGGAAGCGTATTTCATCTTCATTTCGAATTTTGATCCTTTCGGTCTTGGCGACAACTACTATGAAGTCGAACGAAAACTTAAAGGCCGCAGAAACAGAGTTCCGAACGGAGTCCACGAGATCTATCTGAATACAAAAATAACAACCGACAGAGACATTACGAAACTTTTGCAGTACTTTAAAAACAGCGATGCATCCAGTGAAGATTTCGGCCCGCTCTCTGACAAAGTACGTTTTTATAAAAACAACGAGAAAGGTGGAATTACTATGTGTGAGAAAGTTCAGAGACTTATCGATGAATCAAATGAAGAATTACGTATTAAATACGCTAAAGAACTTGAAAAAAAAGAACGAGCTCTTGAAAAAGAAAAGTTAGAAAAAAGGAAACTTGATGACATCAACCTTGCTCAGGCTGCTGAAATCTCACGTCTGAAAGCTCAGATTGCTGCAATGCAGGGAAACTGAAAATTTTATTATTAAAATTCGCTAAGCAAAGCGAATTTCTTTCTACGGTCGTCCGGTCTGTCAAGGCGACCGTTTTCTATAGTACGCCGAAGGCGTTCATTTATACAGAGCAAACGGGAGCACCGGATTTTTTTACCGGTACTCCCGCTGTTTTTATTTATTCAGAGTAATCCTTAAGGATGAAAATTGCTGTATATCAGAATGATGTTATCTTCTTTGAAAGATACTGCTGAAGTCTTGCAAGGTCTGCGATAGTTA
>Ga0310694_10001541_pt1 | contig 25849 bp, 20 predicted proteins | sample 174DNAGHGhighgp2_FD_203884 | JGI IMG/M metagenome (GOLD analysis project Ga0310694, IMG submission 203884) | Sheep rumen microbial communities from Palmerston North, Manawatu-Wanganui, New Zealand - 1742 DNA GHGhigh gp2 (v2) (version 2) | ecosystem: Host-associated > Mammals > Digestive system...
GCGCTGGGGCCTGCCGGCGGGACTGGGCGTTTTCGCGCTTTTGACCGGGCTGGCCTTCCTGCTGGGGCTGGCCATGCGCAAAATCAACCGCGCCCTGCTTCGCAGCCGGTAAACCGCGCTTGACGCGAGGCCGTCCCTTCCATTATAATGCAGGCAGAATCCCCGTCTTTTTACGAAAAGGAGCGAATCACATGAATACGATGGACCGGAACGCCATGATGCAGGAGATCGACCGGGTGGTAGCCGCGGGGCCCTACAGCGACGACTGGGCTTCTCTTTCCCAATACGAGGTGCCCGAATGGTACAAAAAGGCCAAGTTCGGCATTTTCATTCACTGGGGCGTGTACGCCGTGCCCGCCTTCAACAACGAGTGGTACCCCCGGAACATGTATATCCAGGGCACCCCGGAATTTGAGCACCACGTGAAAACCTACGGCCCCCACAAGCAGTTCGGCTACAAGGATTTCATTCCCCTGTTCAAAGCGGAGCGTTTCGATCCGGACGCCTGGGCGGCGCTTTTTGAGGAAGCCGGAGCCAGATACGTGATCCCCGTAGCGGAGCACCACGACGGCTTCCAGATGTACAAAAGCGAGCTTTCCGAATGGAACGCTTACGACAAAGGCCCCCATCGGGACACCACAGGGGAATTGCGCCAGGCGCTGCAAAAGCGGGGCATCCCCATGGGCGTGAGCAGCCATCGGTTCGAGCATTGGTTCTTCCTGGGCGGCGGCAGGCAGTTCGATTCCGACATCGCGGACCCGCAGCCCGGAGATTTGTACTGGCCCTCCGTATACATGGCCGACGATTTCAACAACCCCGACCTGACCCCCGCGCCTACCGAGGAATACTGCCGGGATTGGCTGCTGCGCTGCTGCGAATTGGTGGACCGCTTCCATCCGCCCGTATTCTATTTCGACTGGTGGATCCATCACAGCGTGCTGCGGCCCTATGTGAAGAAATTCGCCGCTTACTACTATAACCGGGCGGTGCAGAAGGGCTTCCCCGCCGCCATCAACTATAAATTGGACACCTTCGCCTTCGGCAGCGCCGTATTGGACGTGGAACGGGGCCACTTTGCCCAGGCCAAGCCCTATTTCTGGCAGACCTGCACCGCCATCGCCAAAAACAGCTGGTGCTACACCGAGCAAAACCAGTACAAGACCCCCTACACCCTGGTGTGCGATCTGATCGACGTGGTGAGCAAAAACGGAACGATGCTTCTGAACGTAGGCCCCAAGGCCGACGGCAGCATCGGAGAAGAGGATACCGCCATCCTGCGCGCCATCGGCAAATGGCTCAGGGCCAACGGCGAGGCCATTTACGATACCCATGTCTGGCGGCAGAGCGGCGAAGGCCCCACGCAGATCGAGGAAGGCCAGTTCACCGAAAAGGACACCCAGTACACCCCGGCGGATTTCCGCTTCACCGTGAAGGAGAATCACCTCTACGCCATCGCCCTGGCCTGCCCCGGGGACGGGCAGTTCACCGTAAAGGCCCTGAACCGCCGGGGCCCCGGAGAATACCTGGGCGTGATCCGGGACGTGGACATCCTGGGCTGCGAGCAAAAGCCCCAATGGCGTCAGGACGACCAGGGCCTGCACGTTTCCGCTCCTTTCGTAAGCGGGGATATGCCGGTGGCCATCCGGGTCACGGTGGGCTGACGACTCTGGGGGATGTGCAAAAAAGCGGCTGATTTTTGGTGAATTTGCCTGCTGAAAACGTTCCCGTTTTTCACAGATCGGTCAAATCAGGGCCATTCCGCCCATTGTCATTTTCTCCGATATGCTCTATAATGTGCCCGCGTCCGGCCGGAAGGAATCATTCCGGGCGCAAACGGAGGAACCATGAACAGACAAGACGCTGTAGAGCAATACAATCAGGCCCTGAAAATGGGCAAGAAATATTACAATACCTGCGTTTCCCAGGGCGTCAGCCCCTTCCCTCAGGTGCTGGATCAGATGCTTTCCGGCATCTCCACCGCCGGCACCCAGGACCTGGGCGTGATCGAAATCCCGTCCGAGCGCATCGTAGGCACCTATTCCGAAGGGCGCAAGGCCGCCTTCGCGGGCAATTTCATGCCCCTGCTGGATACCAACACCGAATTTGCCGCCAAGTGGATCGACTTATGCTTTGCCCATCTGGATGAAAACGGCATCCGGGACCCGGTGAAGGCCTACGAATACCTGGGAAAATTCTATATTCAGGAGGGCAACAAGCGGGTCAGCGTGCTGCGCAGCTTTGACGCGCCTTCCGTACCGGGCCAGGTGACCCGCATCATCCCCGCGCAGTCCGACGATCCCGAAATCCAGCGCTACTATGAATTCATGCGCTTCTATAAGGCCACCCGGCTGTATTCGGTGTTCTTTACCCAGCCCGGCGGATATCTGAAACTGATGGCCGCCCTGGGCATGGACCCCGATCAGCCCTGGACCGAGGAGGACCGGCGCACTTTCTCCAGCGCTTTCCGGCGCTTCACCGAGGCGTATACCCATCTGGGCGGCGACAAGCTGTCCATCACCCCCGCCGACGCCCTGCTCACCTTCCTGCAGGTGCATCCCCTGTCCGAATGGAAAGACCAGCTCACCGACGAAATCCGCCCCGCCGTGCAGGCGCTGTGGCCCGATATGCAGCTGCTTTCCCAGGGCGAACCCATTTCCGTCAGCACCGAGCCGGAAAGCGCCGACAAACGCCCGCTGATCTCCCGCATCTTCGGCACCCCCAAGCTGCACGCCGCCTTCATTTATGATTTCGATCCCCGGTTCAGCGCCTGGGCCTCCGCCCATGAACAGGGGCAGAAATATTTGGAAGAAAAGCTGGGCGACGAAATCAAAATCAGCCAGTATATGTGCGAGCCCAGCGCCGACGCCGCCATGGAGCAGGCCGTGCAGGCGGGGGCCAACGTGATCTTCGCCACCTCGCCCACCCTCATCGACGCCTGCCGCCGCCTGGCCGCCCAGCACAAGAACATCGCGGTGTACAACTGCTCCCTGTCCATGCCCTACGCCGGCGTGCGCAGTTATTACTGCCGCATTTACGAGGGCAAGTATATCACCGGCGCCATCGCCGGGGCCATGGCCGACGGCAACCGCATCGGCTACGTGGCCAATTATCCCATCATGGGCGTGGCGGCCGGCATCAACGCCTTTGCCCTGGGCGCCAAGCTGACCAACCCCCGGGCCCGCATCAGCCTCAAATGGACCTGCCTGCCCGGCGATCCTCTCCGGGAATTCAAGGAAGAAGGCATCAGCGTGGTGTCCAACCGGGATGCCGACGGCGCCCGGCCCTACCTGGCCTGGGCCCTTGGCACCTACCAGATGAACCCCGACGGCTCCGCCCGTCCCCTGGCTTCCCCCTGCTGGAACTGGGGCAAGTATTACGAGCAGGCCATCCGCGGCATCATGCAAAACGGCATCGAATCCGTGCGCAGCAACAAGGCAGTAAACGATTGGTGGGGCATCAGCACAGGCGTCGTGGACGTGACCATCGACGATACGCTGCCCAACGGCATCACGCAGTTGGCCAATTTCCTCAAGCAGGGCATCAAAAACGAAGAAATCGAACCCTTCCTGCGGCCGATCAAGGATCAATCCGGCCAGCAGATCAGCGACGGCAGCCGCCGCTTCACTCCCGAAGAACTGATGAGCATGGATTGGCTGTGCGATAACGTGGACGGCGCGATCCCGGGCTTTAACGATCTGCTGCCCCAGTCCCAGAGCCTGGTAAGGCTGCTGGGCATCTACCGGGAGCAGATCCCGCCCGTCACTGAAGAAAAGGCACTGTGAGGAGCGCGCACGCATGAAGATCCTGCTGATCGCCGACGAGGAAAGCAAATTCCTGTGGGATTTCTACCAGCCCGATAAGCTCCGGGGCGTGGACCTGATCATCTCCTGCGGAGATTTGAAACAGGAATACCTGGAGTTTCTGGTTACCATGGCCAGCAAGCCTTTGCTGTACGTGCATGGCAACCATGATACGGGCTATGAAAAATACCCGCCGGAGGGCTGCGACTGCCTGGACGATCAGATCATCAACTATAAAGGCCTGCGAATCGCCGGCCTGGGCGGATGCGTGCGCTATAACCAGGGAACATTCCAGTATACCGAAAAGGAAATGGCTTACCGGGTCAAGCGCCTGCGCTCCGGGATCAAACGGATGAAGGGCGTGGATCTCCTCATCACTCACGCGCCGCCCAAGGGCTGCGGCGACACGCCGGACCGGGCGCACCAGGGTTTTTCCTCTTTCCTGCCGCTGCTGGACGAGTGGAAGCCCCGCTACCTCATCCACGGTCATGTGCACCCCAATTACGGCTACCATCTTCCCCAGCAGCAGCAATACGGCGAAACCACCGTGTTCAACGCCGTGGGCTATCATTTCCTGGAGATCGAGCCGCTCCCCGGCGTGCCCCTGGAGGGTCCCCGGGAAAGCTGGCTGCGCAGGCTGCTGAGCAGAAGAAAATAAGCAAAAAAGCATCCCTCAGTATCAGGCTAAAGAAAAGGCTTTGTCAAGCAAGTCAAAGCGCACGGCGAGCTTTCACATCCGCAATGTGAGAGCCCGTCTTTGTATTCAGACGTATCCGCCAAAACGCGCCGGGAGCCCCGGCCCGAAGCCATTCGGAAAAAGCTTGCTCCGCCGCTGAAAAGCGGAGTAACACAGGGTAAATAGATAATATAATACCCGCAGCGCCAAGCTGCAAAAGGCCGGCTGCGGTCTTCGCGGCCCGCTGCCTGGACAGGCCCATTTCCGGAAAGCAGCAGGCCTGCGCGATGCGGCGTTGCAAAAATGAGCCAAGATGCACAGAATAAAACTGTCTGGAGGTTGACGCATGGCTTTCTTAAAAAAGTGTTTCATCCGCTGCCTCTGCCTGACGCTGGCGCTGAGCATGGCGGCAGCCGGCGCGCTGGCGGAATCCCCCGTCTCTCCGGGAATGGAATATCTGTCGGAAGAGCTGGAATCCGCCGCAAGCCTGCTGATGGAATTCGGCCAGGATGTGGACAATTTTTCTACGAAGGAATGACAGCGCGATCTGATGTCCTTCCCGGAAAAGCTTGACCTGCGCGAGCATGGCCTGGTGACCGAAGTCAAGAGTCAAAAGCCCTGGGGCTCCTGCTGGAGCTTTGGCACGATCGCTGCCTCCGAAAGCAGCATTCTCAGTATGCTGGGTATGACCGCCGAAGATTATGAAGCCCGGTATGGAAAGCCTTTTGACCTTTCGGAGCGCCATCTGGCCTGGTTCATGGCGCACCCGCTCCCGGACGCTTTGGCGTATAGCCCGGAAGAATATCCCTATGATCCGAGCCAGGCGGGAGAAGGCCTGTATCCCCTGAAAAGCGCGCATACCGATATTCTGGAGCTGGGCGGCAACATGATGTTTTCCACCTTCGCGCTGGCTGCGGGAATGGGCGTGGTCGAGGAAGAGCTTGCGCCTTATCAAAGCAAAGAAGGCACCCTGCAGACGGAGGACGACTGGAGCCTGGATGAATCCATGCGCTTCACCCAGCTTTTCGAGCTGAAGGACGCCAATATCCTCCCCAGCCCTGCCGGCCGGGACGCGGAAAACAAGTACATCTACCAGCCGGAAGGCACCGAGTCCATGAAAAGCGAGCTGATGAAAGGCCGCGCGGTGCTGCTCACTTATACAGCTGACACCTGCAAAGACGATCCGGATCTCAATGATCCGGAAGGTTGGCCCCTGACTTATGTGTGCCAGGTCGAATACGATGGCGCGCTGGTTTACGCGCAATACACCGATGACGAGCTGGTTTCCGATCACGTCGTGTGCGTGGTGGGCTGGGACGACGCCTTTCCCGCCAGCGCGTTCCCGCAGGCGCATCGTCCGCCCGCCGACGGCGCGTGGATCGTCAAAAACAGCTGGGGAGAAAGCTGGGGCAACGCGGGCTATTTCTACCTTTCTTACTACGACAAGTGCATCTGCAGCGTAGAGACCTTTGAATTCATTCATCCCGACGATGTAAAAGGCCTTGACCACCCAAACCTGCTGCAGTACGACTACCTGCCATCGGCCCTGATCAGCTCCACGCTGTTCGACAAGCCGGTATACGCGGCCAACGTATTCCCTGTCCAGGAAGGCTCTGTGCTCCAGTATGTATCCGCCATGACAGGGGACGGGAACGCGAACGTCACAGTTTCCATCTATCGTATGGGGGAAAACGCCGCCGCCCCTGACGACGGCCAGCTGCTGTGCAGCGTCACCCAGCGTTTCCCCTTCGCGGGCTATCACCGGATCAGCCTGCCGGAAAGCCTGATCCTGCACGCAGGAGAAAGAATCGGCATCACCGTGCTGGAGCGCGTGGGCGGAACTGACGGCGCGAAATACGCGCTGGTCAACGCTTGCGGGCTCAATGAGAAAGGCGCGGAAACCTTCGCGGCCAACCAGCCCAAAGAAATCGAAGAGCTGGAGCGGTACTGGCATGCCGTAGTGAATCCCGGAGAAAGCTTCGTTCGCTTCCCGGGAGAAGATTGGATCGATTGGGCGGAAGTGATTGCTGCCCTCGGGAATAACCCCAGCCTCTCCCTGATGACCTTCGACAACCTGCCCATCAAGAGCTTCGTTTATCCGCTGGATCAGGCTGTCGACAGCCACCGGTTTGAAGCGCAGGGCTCCGATCCGGAAAACAAGGTGATGATCTGCACGGAATGCGGCTATGTGCTCAAATGAATGATCGCTGACCGACGGCCTCAGGAATCCGGCCTGCCCGTACATAAGGATATGCATCAGCCCTCCGATCTTCGGATGACCGTTCCGCGGATCGGAGGGCATTTTGATGCTGATAGCAAACACGCCGGCAAAAGTAATGATGGCTTCTTGACAGAAGCTCCTCCCAGACTATATATTAAGATTAGCCGCCTTCCCCTCTCCGGAAAAAAACAGCGCGCAGCGTCGGATGAAGGGCGCAAAGCCCTCCCGAAGAGAAACAAAGGCAAGCTCCCGTGCGACTTTTTTATGCTATATCGCGTCTGTTTTATCAAGGCCGAAAGAAGGCCATGCCTTTATAATGATAGCATCGTTTTGTATGGTTTTTTAACAATTCTATGGCAACCGGACGGCTTTTCCCGGCACGCTGATGACAAAGGAGGCGTCCATCACCATGAAAAAAAGCTGGATCATTGCTGCCTGTATCCTGATTGCGGCGGTCATTGCCGCGGTGATGCTGCTCAACGGCAGGAATGACGCCGAACGCAGGTATGAGGCCGCTTCGGCGGAGGTGACCAGGCTGCAGGCCGAAGCGGAGGCCGCCCAGGCGGAAAAGGAAGCGCTGACCCGGGCTCAGGACGACGCCCAGGCACAGCATGACGAAGCGCTTAAGGCGGCGGAGGATAAGCTATCGCAGCTTCAAAGCGAGAGCGAAGCGGCCCTTGCCGCTGTGCGCGCCGAGAGCGAAGAAGCGCTGCGGCAATGCAAAGCGGAAGCGGAAGCGAAGCTGACCGCGGCCCAGGCAGAGCTTGAGCGCACCGCCGCGGCGCTGGATGAAGCCCGGCGGGAAGTGGCAACTGCCACAGCGGCCGCCATCCGCGCCGGCGCGCCCTACGCCTATTTGTTCTACGCCAACGGCGACTGGGGCACCTCCTACTGGGGCACCGACGCGGAGGGCGTCAACTGCAAGGCGGCGGCCATGCTGGACGACGGCAGCTACTCCGTGGCCCTGACCCTGGACGCTCCGGCGGAGGGCCTTGGCTTCCTTTCCCTGTGCGTGAAGGACGGCGAAAAAGCCTATCCCGGCGGCGCGGTCAGGATCAACGCCATCCTGGTGAACGGCGAGGAAATCCCCTTCACCAAAGGCTACACGGTCACTGACGACAACGTGGATTTCCGGGTGAACCTGTACAACGACGCGGGCTCCCTTACCCCGCCAGCGGGCGCCCGGTCCTACGACGGGGATTTGAACGGCGCGTCCTCCGTGATGGTGGACAGGGACGCCTTCGCCGCCATGCAGACGCTGGAAGTATATTTTGATCTGGTTGCCGCCCCGTAAAAAAGTAACCCAGCGGTATGTTCAACCGCATAAAAAAGGAGCGATCATATGCAGTTTTTGAATCAGGACGGCGCGCTGGTATGCCGTCACCAGGGAGAAACATTGCGCATCGAGCCCTGGGGCCGGGACGCCCTGCGGGTGCGCGCCACCATGTATCCTTCTTTCAGCGGCCATGATTGGGCGCTGACCGAAGAAACAGAAAAAACGCAGGCTCAGGTGGCGTTTTACGAGGAGCAGCGCCGGGAAGGCGACGGGCAAATGCATGCCCTCAAGGCCGCCCGGATCACCAATGGCCGCGTCAGCGCCACGGTGAATTTCGGCGGGGTGATCACCTTTTTCCGGGATGGGGAAATGATCCTCAGGGAGCATTACCGCAACTACGGCCCCTCCGTCACCAAGGAAAGCCACTGCCTGAAAAACGTGAGCCGGGAGTGGATCCCCTGGCTGGGTGGCGATTACAAGCTGACGGTGCGCTTTGAGCCCAACGACGGGGAAAAGATTTTCGGCATGGGACAGTACCAGCAGCCGTACATGGATATGAAGGGCTGTGTGCTGGACCTGAAGCAGCAAAACAGCCAGACCACCGTGCCCTTTATGGTGACCAACCGGGGCTATGGCCTATTGTGGAACAACCCGGCGGTGGGCCAGGTGCGCTTTGGCAAAAACATCACCGAATGGCGGGCCGACTGCTGCAAGGATATGGATTACTGGATCACCGTGGCGGACGATCCCCGTGCCCTTCTGGAAAACTACACCGCCGTCACGGGCCGTCCGCCCATGATGCCCAAGGACCGGATGGGCTTCTGGCAGTGCAAGCTGCGCTACCGCACCCAGGAAGAAGTGCTGTCCGTGGCCCGCAAGTACAAGGAACTGGGCATCCAGCTGGACGTGATCGTGATCGACTTTTTCCATTGGACCGTGCAGGGCGACTGGAAATTCGACAAGACCTATTGGCCCGATCCCAAGGCCATGGTGGACGAACTGCACGCGATGGGCATTAAGGTGATCGTGTCGGTATGGCCCAGCGTGGACAGGCGCAGCGAAAACTTTGGCGAAATGGCCGAGCGCGGATTGCTCATGCGCACCGAGCGCGGCGCCATGCAGACCTACGATTACCAGGGCGACTGCGTGGAGATCGACCCCACCAACCCCGAAACCCGGGCCTACGTGTGGGAGAAATGCAAAAAGCATTACTACGATCTTGGCATCGACGCCTTCTGGCTGGATAATTCCGAGCCGGACCTGACCAAGTATGATTTCGATAACTTCCGCTATTACCTGGGCCCGGCCATGACCTGCTCCAACATCTATCCCCAGTATTACAGCCGCGCCTACGACGAGCCCATGCGCGCCCTGGGGGCCGAGCCCGTGAACCTGCTGCGCTCCGGCTGGGCCGGCAGCCAGAAGTATGGAAACGTATTGTGGAGCGGCGACGTGCCCTCCACCTGGGAATCCCTGCGCGATCAGGTGCAGGCGGGGCTCAACATGGGCCTGGCCGGCATCTCCTGGTGGAATACCGACATCGGCGGCTTCATGGAAGGCAACGTGTTTGATCCCGAATTCAGGGAACTGCTGCTGCGCTGGTACGAATGGGCCGTGTTCCAGCCCGTGATGCGCCTGCACGGCGACCGGGAGCCCTTCACCATTCCCACCCTGGACGATCGGGATTGGGGCGGCGGCTACCTGCATACCGGCCAGGATAACGAAATGTGGAGCTACGGCGAGGAAAACTTCCCCATCTTCAAAAAGCATTACGAGCTGCGCCGTTCCCTGCTCCCCTATCTGGAAAAAATCTACCGCGACGCCCACGAAACCGGCGCGCCGCTGATGCGGTCCATGTTCTTTGAATTCCCCCGGGATGAAAAATGCTGGGATATGGCCGATCAGTATATGTTCGGCCCCGATTACCTGGTGGCCCCCATCCTGACGCCCAAAACCTTTGCGCGCAGCGTGTACCTGCCCGAAGGAAAATGGCAGGACATCCGCAATGGCGAAGTGCTCTGCGGCGGACAGACCGTCACCGCCCAGGCGCCCATCGACAGCATCCCGGTGTTCAAGCGGATGAAGTAAAGCATTGATCCGTAAATGCCAAGGGCAAAGGATAGACCGGGGCGTTGGGGCGTTCTTTCCCGGAAGCCCGGGAACAAACCAGCGAGGGCGCCATAGCCTTCCCCCCTTTGGAGAAAGTGGCGCGAAGCGCCGGATGAGGCGTGCGCCGCTCCTGCTGCGGGCTTTAACGAGAAACATCGATAAGTCGCCGCTTCCGGGCAGGCCGGCTTTGCCGGCCCGCCTGCGCGCAAAGCGCACAGGGAAAAGCCAGAGGTCAGACCCGAAACCAAATGCATGTAGTTTCGGGCTGATCCCCGGCTTTTCTTTTGCCCGGAAGCTGGCTTTTTTACGCGCAAGTCTCTGGCGCAATCGAGTTTGTCCGCCATTTATCCTGTTTTCATACAGCAAATCAATGGACCAAGAACAGCTTGCTGCTCCTTCATTCGCAGGCTGACGGAAACCCTTTTTCGACAACCGGTCCAGGGTATATTTGTACCCCGGGCAGGGGCCGGGGACGAAGAGCCCCCACGGAACGGAAGTTTCCAATTTCCCCTCGCCCGTCTGTTTTCTCTTGCCTGCCCGTCCAAATCGTGCTATGATGAAGTCAATCGGAAGGGGGCGGCGGCATGGAGCACGCAGCGTTTTTTCAGCGCATATGGGAGCAGCCGGACACACTGACAGCGAGTGGGGCAGAATGGCGGCTCCTGTTCGTTCGGGGCGGCAGCGGCGCGGCGGAGATAAACGGAAAAGAAAAGCCGCTGCGCCGGGGCGACGCGGTATGCGTCGGCGGCGCAGGGATCAGGATCACAAAAGCAAACAGGCTGTCGGTTTTCACGGTGGATATACCGGCTGTCTGCCTGCCGGCGGGCCAGGAAAAAGCAACAGAGAAAGGAAGCGCGCATTTGCCCGCCGAAATGCTGTCCCAGGCGGAATACCTGCTGGATGCCGCGCTGCTGGAGCATCGGGAAAAAGAAGGCGCGTCGGCGCTGATGCTGAACGGCCTGGCATTCTGCCTGCTGGCGCTGGTTCAAAAGGCGCTGAAAACGCAGCCGGCCGCCGCGCCAACGGAAGCCGTGGACGCAGCGCTCCGATATATGGAGGATCACGCCGCCGAGGAAATCACCCTGAGCCAGTTGGCCAAGGCGGCCGGGCTGTCCCCCCGGCAGATGGACAGGCAGTTTTCCGCCGCGTTTGGCATGACCCCCATGCGCTACGTGGCGCAGCTGCGCATGACCCGGGCCAAGGCCCTGCTGCGCGGCACCGCCCGGCCTATCACCGAAATCGCCTTCGACTGCGGCTACGCCGACAGCAACTATTTCGCCCGGGTGTTCCGCAAGGTGTGCGGCCTGTCGCCGCAGCAATACCGACAAGCACGGGAAGAAGTATAAGCCTCTCCCGACAGCCTGGCCAGCTCGCCTGATAGACGGGCTGTTTTATTTTTGTATTTTAGTTTACATTCGCGTGCTCACGTGTATAATTGTATACATCATTGATCAGGAAGGAGCTGGAACGGATGATCGAGATTTCTCCGAAAACGAATCTGCTGGAGCAGAAAAATTATCGTTATTCTTTGCAGGACGTGGCGGAGCCCAATCTGTACCGCGATATTTACGACTACGAAAGCGTGCCCAAGGTAGCCTTCAACCATCGGCGGGTGCCCATGAGCATGCCGGAGGAAATCTGGATTTCGGACACCTCGTTCCGGGATGGCCAGCAGTCGGTGGACCCGTACACGGTGGACCAGATCGTGGACCTGTACAAGCTGATGAGCAAGCTGGGCGGCCCCTACGGGGTGATCCGGCAGACAGAATTTTTCATTTACAGCCAGAAAGACCGGGAGGCCGTGCAGCGCTGCCAGGCCCTGGGGCTGAAATTTCCCGAAATCACCACGTGGATCCGCGCCACGAAAGAGGATTTCAAGCTGGTGAAAGACATGGGCATCCGGGAAACGGGCATCCTGGTCAGCTGCAGCGACTATCACATCTTCAAAAAAATGAAGCTGACCCGCAAGCAGGCCATGGACAAATACCTGGAAACCGTGGCGCTGGCCTTTGAAAGCGACGTGATGCCCCGGTGCCATCTGGAGGACATCACCCGGGCGGACTTTTACGGCTTCGTGGTGCCCTTCATCAACGAGCTGACCAAAATGAGCCAGGACGCCGGCATCCCCATCCGCATCCGCGCCTGCGACACCATGGGCTACGGCGTGCCCTATCCCGAGGTGGCGCTGCCCCGCAGCGTGCCGGGCATCGTTTACGGTTTGCAGCACTATTCCGACGTAAGCAGCGAATACCTGGAATGGCACGGCCACAACGACTTTTACAAGGCCGTGGCCAACGCCTCCACGGCCTGGCTCTACGGCGCCAGCGCAGTGAACTGCTCCTTGCTTGGCATCGGCGAGCGCACCGGCAATATCCCCCTGGAGGCCATGGTATTTGAATACGCCTCGCTGCGCGGCTCCCTGGACGGCATGGACCCCACGGTGATCACCGAGATCGCCCAGTACTTCAAGGAAAACATCGGCTACAAGATTCCGCCCATGACCCCCTTCGTGGGCCGCAATTTCAACGTGACCCGGGCCGGCATCCACGCCGACGGCCTGCTCAAGGACGAGGAAATCTACAACATCTTCAACACCAAGAAGCTGCTCAACCGCCCCGCCTCCGTGATGATCTCCAAGACCTCGGGCCTGGCCGGCATCGCCTACTGGATCAACGACAATTACCAGCTGTCGGCCAACGAGGCCATCGGCAAGCAGGACTCCTTGGTGGTGGCGCTCAAGCAGTGGATCGACGCCCAGTACGACGCCGGCCGTCAGGCCGCCCTGTCCACCAACGAACTGGAAACCAAGATCGAGGAGCTCAGCGGCGGAAAGCTGAAGAGACTGTAAGTTGAGTGTGGAGTGTGGAGTTTATATGGTTTCACACTCCCTCGCCCAATCCCTATCACGCCAACCCCAATCTCATAACCCCACATTCCACGCTCTTCACGCCTCACTCTTCACTCTCCACTTTCTCTTCTCCGCTCCGCCCCTATCAAAAGGAGGAATTACCTTGGAGCATAAAATGATTTCTATCGCCGATCAGGTGTTTGATAAGCTGGAGCACGACATCCTCTCCGGCATTTACGAACGGGATGAAGTTTTGACCGAGATCAAGCTGAGCGAGCAGCTGGGCGTCAGCCGCACCCCCATCCGGGAAGCGCTGCGCCGTCTGGAAACCGAGCACATCATCGAGGCCACCAGCAAGGGCGCCCGGGTGATCGGCATCGACCGGGCCGACATTGCGGACATCTGCGAAATCCGCCTGCGGCTGGAAGGCCTGGCCGCCCGCTGGGCCGCCGAGCGGGCCGACGAAGAGGGCGTGCAGTCCCTCAAGGAGATCGTGGACCTGCAGGAGTTCTTCACCCAGAAGGAAGACCCCGAGAGCATCAAGAACGCCGACAGCCGCTTCCACCAGACCATCTACGCCCTGTGCGGCAGCACCTCCATGCGGGACACCCTGGAGCCTTTGCACCGCAAGCTCCTCAAATACCGCCGGGTATCGGTGTCCGCCCACAGCCGGGCGGAAAAATCCCTGGAGGAGCACCGGCAGATTTACCAGGCCATTGCCGATCACGACGGAGACAGGGCCGAAAAGCTGACTGTTCAGCACGTGCAAAACGCCCGGGACAGCATACTGCAAAGAGAGAAGGGAAATTGACATGGGCCGCACCATCGCGCAGAAAATCATCGCCGCGCACCTGTTGTCCGGGAGCATGACCCCCGGCAGTGAAATCGGCTTGCGCATCGACCAGACCCTCACCCAGGACGCCACCGGCACCATGGCCTATCTGGCCCTGGAAAACATCGGCATTCCCCGGGTGAAAACCGAAAAATCCATCGCATACATTGACCATAACACCCTGCAGTGCGGCTTTGAAAACGCCGACGACCACCGCTATATCCAGTCCGTGGCCCGGAAATACGGGGTGTACTTCTCCCGGCCCGGCAACGGTATCTGCCATCAGGTGCACCTGGAGCGCTTCGGCAAGCCCGGCAAGACCCTGATCGGCTCCGACAGCCACACCCCCACCGCCGGGGCCCTGGGCATGCTGGCCATGGGGGCCGGCGGCATGGACGTGGCCGTGGCCATGGGCGGCGGCGCGTATTACATCACCATGCCCAAAATGTACAAGGTGAATCTGACCGGCACGCTGCAGCCCTGGGTTTCCGCCAAGGACATCAGCATCGAGATCCTGCGCATCCTGTCGGTAAAGGGCGGCGTAGGCGCCATCATCGAGTGGGGCGGCGAAGGCATCGCCCAGCTCACCGTGCCCCAGCGGGCCACCATCACCAACATGGGCGCGGAATTGGGCGCCACCACCTCCATTTTCCCCTCGGACGAGGTAACCAGGGGATTCCTGAAGGCCCAGGGCCGGGAAGAAGATTTCACGCCCCTTGCCAGCGATCCCGACGCCCAGTACGACAAGATCATCGACATTGATTTGGATACCCTCGTTCCCCTGGTGTCCTGCCCCCATTCGCCGGACAACGTGGCCACGGCCGCGGAAAAGAGCAGCGTGGCCGTGTCACAGGTGTGCATCGGCAGCTGCACCAATTCCTCCCTGCGGGATATGCTGCGGGTGGCCGCCATTTTGAAGGGCAAAAAAATCGCCGACACGGTGAGCCTGTCCATTTCCCCCGGCTCCCGTCAGGTGCTTTCCATGCTGTCGGACTGCGGCGCGCTCTCCGATCTCATTGCCGCCGGCGCCCGGGTGCTGGAATGCGCCTGCGGGCCCTGCATCGGCATGGGCTTCTCCCCCGCCAGCGCGGGCGTGAGCGTGCGCACCTTCAACCGCAATTTCGAAGGCCGCAGCGGCACCAAGGATGGCCAGGTCTATCTGGCTTCCCCCGAAACCGCCGCCGCATCCGCCCTCACCGGCTTCATCACCGATCCCCGCACCTTGGGGGATTATCCCGAAATCACCATGCCGGACAGCTTCCTCATCAACGACAGCGGCGTGATCGCCCCGGCCGACGCCGAGGAAGCCAAGGAATTGGACGTGCAGCGCGGCCCCAACATCAAGCCCTTCCCCAAGGGCGAGCCGCTGCCCGATCAGATCACCCTGCCCGTATCCCTCAAGGTGGGCGACAACATCACCACCGACCACATCATGCCCGCCGGGGCCAAGGTGCTGCCCTATCGCAGCAACATTCCCAAAATGAGCGATTTCTGCTTCGGCGTGTGCGATGAAGCATTCCCCGCGCGGGCCCGGGAATTGGGCCGCAGCTGCGTGGTGGGCGGCGCCAATTACGGCCAGGGCTCCAGCCGGGAGCACGCCGCGCTGGTGCCCCTGCATTTGGGCATTCGCGCCGTGATCGCCAAATCCTTCGCCCGCATCCACGCGGCCAACCTGATCAACGCCGGCATCCTGCCCCTCACCTTTGCCGACCCTGCCGATTACGACGCCTTGGATCAGGGCGACACGCTGATCCTGAACGATATCCACAGCCAGCTGCCCACGGGTGAAATCACCGCCCGCACCGGCAGCGGCAAAACCATTCCCCTTTGCTGCCCGCTGACCGAAAGGCAAATCGCCATCCTCAAGGCTGGCGGATTGCTCACCTACACCAAGGAGGTAAACGCATGAACCAGGAAATGATCGAAAAAGCGGTGGCCCATTACCGGGATTTGCTCGTCAGCCAGGCAAAGAGGGCTGAAAACATGATCAACGCGCCCGCGCCGGAAAAGAAAGAAAAAACCGTTATCGGCGTGGTGGGCGGCGACGGCATCGGCCCCATCATCACCCTGCAGGCCCAGCGGGCGCTGGAAAAGCTGCTGAAGGATGAAATCGCGGCGGGCACGATCGAAATCCGCGCCATCGAGGGCCTGACCATCGAAAACCGCCTGGCCGTGAACAAGGCCGTGCCTGACGACGTGCTGGCCGCCATCAAGGAGTGCGACGTGCTGCTCAAGGGCCCTACCACCACCCCCTCCGGCGGCGAACAGCTGGAAAGCGCCAACGTGGCGCTGCGCAGGGAGCTGGACCTGTACGCCAACGTGCGCCCCGTGTGCGTGCCGGAAGAGGGCATCGACTGGATGTTCTTCCGGGAGAACACCGAGGGCGAATATACCCTGGGCAGCAAGGGCATCGAAATTCCCGGCCTGCTCACCATGGATTTCAAGGTGACCACCATCCCCGGCACCCAGCGCATCGCCCGGGCCGCCTTTGAATTCGCCCGGAAGAACGGGAAAAACCACGTGGCCATCGTGACCAAGTCCAACATCATGAAGAAAACCGACGGCATGTTCTCCGTGCTCTGCCGGGAAATCGCCGCGGAATACCCTGAAATCCAGGCGGATGAGTATTTCATCGACATCATGACCGCCAATCTTTTGAAGCCCGCCATGCGCAATCAGCTGCAGGTGTTCGTCATGCCCAACCTCTACGGCGACATCCTCACCGACGAGGCCGCCCAGATCCAGGGCGGCGTGGGCACCGCCGGCAGCGCCAACCTGGGCGACCATTACGCCATGTTCGAGGCCATTCACGGCTCCGCGCCCCGCATGATCGCCCGGGGCATGGGCGACTACGCCAACCCGGAAAGCATCATCCGCGCCGCTGTGATGCTGCTGCAGCACATCGGCATGCCGGAGAAGGCCGCCCGCCTGGCCGCCGCCATCGACGAAGCCAACAAGGTCGCCCCCATCACCGGCACCAAGGAAGGCGCTACCTGCGCCCAGTTCGGGGACGCGCTGGTGAAGCTGCTGTAAGGGCTCTCCGGGGCTTTGCCCCGGTCCCCACCGGGTCCTCCGGGGCTTTGCCCCGGTCCCCACCGGGTCCTCCGGGGCTTTGCCCCGGTCCCCACCGGGGAGACCAGTCTCCCCGGGCCCCTCACCCCGCGGACAGAGGTATTTGGGGAAGCTCCAAGCAGCTTCCCGCAGATAGAAAAAGAACGACCGGGGCGTTCTTTTTTGGAAGCCCGAGAAAGAACTCAAGAGGGCACCATAGCCTTCCCCTTTGGGAAAGGTGGCCCGAAGGGCCGGATGAGGTGCGTGCCGCCCATGCCGCGGTTTATAACGAGCAGCATCGCTGCGTACCGCCGCTCCCGGGCAGGCCGACTTCGTCGGCCGGGCGTTGTGCTAAAAGCACAACGCGAAAAGCCGCGGGGCAGACCCGAAAACAAATACATATGTTTTCGGGCTGACCCACGGCTTTTCTTTTGCCCGGGAGCTATCTTGCATTCCTCCAAGCATCTGGCGCAATTAAGTTTGTTCGCTGTTTATTCTCCCATCGCTGGGATGGGGCCAGGGGATGAAATCCCCTGGCGCAGAGCTCGAGGCCGCGGAGGCCTCGAAAATCATCATCTGGCGCACACAAGTTTGCTCGCCGTTTCCTCTCCATTCGCCGGGATGGGGCCAGGGGGCTTGCCCCCTGGTGCAGAGGTTTGGAGGCTGCAGAAGCTTCCAAAAGCAGAGGCCGTCAATAAAGAAGAGCCCCCGCTTAGCGGAGGCTCCTAACGTTTTTCCTCACTTCAGGAAGCCATTCACGATCTGTTCTTCCGCTTCCTGCTCGGTAAGGCCCAGGGTCATGAGCTTGATGATCTGATCCCCGGCGATCTTGCCGATGGCGGCCTCATGGACCAGGGCGGCATCCACATGGTTGGCTTCCAGCCCGGGAACGGCCAGGATGCGGCCGTTATCCATGATGATGGAATCGCACTCGGTATGGCCGGAGCAGGCGGCGCTGCCCACCAGCTTCGCGTCGAACTTCTGGTAGGAATCATCCCGGGCCACGGAACGGGACACCACGTCGGCGCTGGCCCCGTCGCCGTTCATATTGACCTCGTATTTGCTGATGGCCCGCTGGCTGCCGTGGGTCATCAGGCGCTCCCGCACCACCAGCCTGGCCCCGGCTTCCAGGGTGGCCTCGGTGACGCGCTCAGTATCGTCCACGCCCTTGATCTGCACCATTTCCATTTCCACGGTGCTGCCTTCCTGCTGGAACACGCGGGTGACGGGGTTCAGGATGCGCTTGCCTGCGCCGGAGCCGGAGCCATAATGCTTTTCCACATAGCGGACGCGGGCGTTTTTGCCCACGTAGAAGGTGTGGATGCCGTCGTGCTGGCTGTCCTGATTGCCGCAGTTGTCGATACCGCAGCCGGCCACGATGGTCACGTCGGCATCCTCGCCAATGTAAAAATCGTTGTACACCACTTCGGTAAGGCCGCTTTCGGTCATCACTACGGGAATATGCACCGATTCATTTTTGGTGCCGGGCTTGATGCGGATCTCCAGGCCGCTCACGTCTTGCTTGGAGGTGATTTCAATGTTGGCGGTGCTTTGCCGCCCGGCGGACTGGCCGTTGGAGCGGATGTTATAAGCTCCCTCCGGCACCGTATGCAGATCGGCCACCTCTTTGAGCAGCCGCTTTTGAATTTCGTCCAGTTGCATCATGCCTGCGCACCTCCCGTGATTCCGTCCTTCCAGCAGCCCTGCACCGCTTCCGCCGTGCCGATGAGATCGGGCAGCACCTGATCCCGGGGCCCCTGGGCGGCAATGCGGCCATCCTTCAATACGATCACCTCGTCGGCGATGCGCAGGATGCGCTCCTGGTGGGAAATGATCAGGATGGAGCTGCCGGCAATGCCCTTGCGCATTTCCTCAAATACCTCGATCAGGTTCTGGAAGCTCCACAGGTCGATACCGGCCTCCGGCTCGTCAAACACCGATATGGCCGCGCCCCGGGCCAGCACCGTGGCGATCTCGATGCGCTTGAGCTCGCCGCCGGACAGGCTGGCGTTCACTTCCCGGTCGATGTAATCCCGGGCGCACAGGCCCACCCGGGACAGGTAGGCGCAGGCCTCGCCCACCGTCAGCTCCTTGCCGGCGGCCAGACGCAAAAGATCGAACACCTGAATGCCCTTGAACTTCACCGGCTGCTGGAAGGCGAAGGCAATGCCCGCCTTGGCCCGATCGGTGACGGACCAGGAGGTGATGTCCTGCCCGTTGAGGAAGATCGTGCCGGACAGGGGCTTTTCAATGCCGGCGATCAAGCGGGCCAGGGTGGACTTGCCGCCGCCGTTGGGGCCGGTGATCACCGCCAGCTTGCCCTCCGGCAGCGACAGGCTGATGTCGTGTATGATGGTTTTTTCCTGACCGTCCTCGTGGACGCGGAAGGATACGTTTCTCAGTTCCAGCATCTTGGCTGTGCCTCTCTTTCAGCAATAGAACGCGCCCGGCAGGCCGTGCGCACAGAATAAGTATATCATAAATATGCCCGGATCGCTCGGGTTCAGGTCAAATTTTATCAATATCCGGCATGCAGCTTCCTTTGTGGGTAAATCATCTCTATTTTGGACCGAATTGCAGCAGCAAGTGGTGAATGCAATCCATTATTCATCGGATTTTGTGCTTCGGGTGGCGATCTTCTTCATCAAAAGCCAATGGCTTGAAGGATGCGGTCGGTGGTTCGGGCGGTCATAAGGGACAATTCCCTTGTAACGTGAGGCGTTTCCCCGTCCAGCACGCACCGGCCCAGCTGTTCCACCTCCAGCCGGTAATTGTTGCCGGCATGCACCCATTTGGTTTCCGTTTTGCCGTTGGCGGCAACGGTATAGGGGATGTCGCCGGCCTGGTTGAATTCCACGGGAGAGGTGATTTCCCCCTTGTCGCCCCGGATCACCAGCCGGTCGATGCGGCCGCCGGAAGGCAGCATGCCGCAGTCCACATGGGCCAGCGCGCCGTTTTCATAGAGCAGAAGGATCGTGGTGAACACGTCCACGCCTCGGGGATGGAACTGGGCCGCGGCACGGACCTGGCAGGGCTCCCTGCCCATCAGCGACAGCGCCATGCTCACCCCGTAGCACCCCAGATCGTAGGCCGCGCCGCCACCGGCTTCCCTGCGCATGCGGTAGTCCTCCGCCCTGGGCAGGCCGCCGATGAAGGAGGATTCCACATACTGGATTTCGCCGATCGTCCCGTCCGCAATCTCTTGTTTCAGCGCGGCAACGATGGGGCTATGCTGGTAGGCGAAGGCTTCCATGAGATGAACGCCGTTTTCATCCGCCGTGCGGAACAATTCCTCCGCTTCCCAGGCGTTCAGCGCCAGGGGCTTTTCGCACAGCACGTGCTTGCCCGCCGCCAGCGCCTTTTTCACCCAGGGCGCATGCAGATCGTTGGGCAGGGGAATGTACACCGCCTGCACCGCAGGATCGTTCAGCAGTGCGTCATAATCGCCGTACGCCCGGTCAAAGCCGAATTGGTCCCGGAACTGCTCCGCCTTTTCCAGGCTGCGGCCCGCGATGGCATACAGGCGGCAGTTTTCGGCCTGCTGCATGCCGGGAATGGTAGCCCATCTGGCGATGCCGGCAGTGCCCAGCACGCCCCAATTTACCTGTTTCACGCTCATTCCTCCACGGACATGGGATTGCCGTGATAACCGTCCAGGCTGTTTTCCGCGTCGCTGCCAAAATACAGCGTCCAGTACGCGGAAAAGACCTCGTAGAAATTATCGCTCAGTTCCGTTTCGATATCCTCCGTGCCATGGAACACAGCCTGAAAGCTTTTCTCCCCCATCATCCTGTTCCAATCCAGGTCCACCAGGAAGGGCAGGCTGTCCTGATCGAAGCGGATCAGCATGGTCTGTCCATAATCCCCTTCGTCCTCCTGGAAATCCTCGGGATCGGACAGCTCGGTGAAGGTATAGCTTTTGCCGCCGGTGGTAAAGGTGACGGAGGAAATATCCGCCGGCTGTCCGTCGGTCCAAAGCTTCATCCACAGGCGCAGGATGGCCCTTTCATTCGTTTCGCCAGCGTGGAGCACCACCACGTCGAAATCGGCGTAGCTGTAATAGTTCTCCGATTCCATGGCATGCGTGAAGGAAAGGAACTCGGGGCTGAAATCGTTGTATACAAAGAAGAGGTCGTCGACATCCTGGATATACAATCCGCCGTCGGCCAGAACGCCGCTTTGGGCCGCCGCTTCCAGGAACGAGCCGCCTGGCTCATCGGCGGTATCCCAGTTCAGGGGCTGGTAAGAAAAGCTGAAATCGCCCTTTTCGATCTTTAGGCTTTTCAGGATGGCTTCCGCCTCGCTGCCCTCGTAAACCGTCAGCTTGTACAGCGTGACGCGCATCAGCAAATCATCGGAGAGCTTTGCGGTATAATCCATCAGCTTCATGCCGTAGCGGGTGTAGGTGCAGCCCGGCATTTCCATGCCCAGCAGGTACAGGCTGTCCGCCTCCGTTAAGCCTTCACCCGCGGCCTGGTCGGCCAGCAGAGACGCTTCGTCCGGCCAGAAGGAAATGCGCATGCCGGCGGAATTGCCGCTGATGTCGGCAGAGGAGGCGGCGTTCTGGAAGCGGATCTCGCCAAAGCTCGCCTGGGGAAACCAGTTTTCCGCGGGCACCTCGGCGGTGACGGCCACGTCCTCCCTAGTGTTCTTCACCTGGGTGGTCAGGGTAACGGGCGCTGCCGCGCTGCTGCCCGCCTCCCGGTTGCCCACCCGGGGCAGAAAGGAAATGTCAGCGCCGTCGTATTCATCCCGGGGCAGGCCGGTGCTGATGGCGGTCACGCCCCAGTAGCCGTCCCGGTTTTTGAAGGTGACGGTCACAAAGGCGTCTCCGTCCGTCCAATAGGCCGCCCGCGTGGTATCGCCCTCCCGGTCCTTCACGCTGCCGGGCTTCCCCACGGCCGCGCTGATCTCATCAAAAGTGAGCAGCTGCCGGAAGGACCCATCCATGTCGTTCATCCATTTGTACAGGGACGCGAGCAGCGGCCGGGAAACGACGCCGTTTCCATCCCCGTGAGGCGCAGCGCCCTCCGCGGCCGCAGAGAAAGCGGCGCAGCATGCCAGCAGCGTCAGCGCCAGCAGTACAGAAAACATCCTTTTCCAGCCGTTCATGTGGCATCCTTCCTTTCTGCGCGCAAGTGAATCAGCAGCGAGTGCGGGGCTACAGCTGCACCGGCAGGTCGGTATCGGAGAAGGGATCGGCGGCGGTGTAGGCGTCCAGCGTCACATCCTCCTTCTTTTCCTCCTGCTGCTCCTTGGGCGCTTCGTCGGCCACGTCAGCCCAGGTGTACACGTGGATGCGAAGCTCGTAATCCTCAAACTCGATTTCCGCCCGTTCCCGGGGCTTGGTCATGGCCAGCACCTCGGTGAACTTGGTGCGGCCCCGGCGGGCGTAATCCAGCGCCACCTCGGGCCGGTCCTGCCAATGCATGGGGATGAACAGGCGGGGCTTCATGGTCATAACGAAATGATTGGCCCCGGCATCGTACATGCCGCCCATGCGGGGGTCCACCGGGAACATGCACAGGTCGATGGGCAGGCCCTCCATGGGCGCGACGGCGGCGTAATAGGCGTTCTCCGCCCGGGTGATTTCCCGGGGCGTGCTTTCCTCCCGCCAATGCCACAGGTTCAGATCCCCCGCGTGGAAAATGCGCAGGCCCTCCACCGTCACATAGAAGGACACCCCCAGGTCCGTGGAATCGAACACCCTGACATCCACGTCCCGCACGGTGATATGCTCCCCGGAACGGACCTTGCGCACCCTGGCCCCCCGGGGCAGGTCCGGCACGTCGTCGGACACCACATAGGTGATGGGCAGGTGCGTGAAATCCCAGCTGACGATGGCGGAATCGTAGTGATCCTTGTGGCTGTGGGATACGAACACCACCACCTGTTTATACTTTTTCAGCTCCCAATCGGTGATCCAGGCCCGGCGGGGCAGTTGACCCCGGTCGCCGCGCCAGTAATCGAAGATCAGCAGGGTTTCACCCACCGCCACTGAAAAGCCGGAATTGTAGAAGTAGGTCACCGTCGCTTGCTTTTCCGCCATAACTGCCTCCGCTCATCCCTCGAATACGTTGCTGTCCACCCGCCCCTCGGCTTTTTCAGCCTGGCGCACGCAGCCGGAATACGCCCCGAAAGCCTTCATATCAGAAGCGCGGGCAGGCAAAACAGCCTGTCCGCATCCGGTTGAGCAGCCGCGTCCGGAGAATTCCTTCGCCGCCGCATCATCATTTCCTTTGATTGGGCCCGTGCCCGAAATTGTACTTTTTCCTTCTCCTGCGGAAGAACAGCAGGTAAATCACCACGCCCCAGATCAGCCATCCCTTCCAGTTGAAGGAAGAACGGCGGGAGGAAACGTTCTCTTCTTCGTCGGACTGGGAGGAAAACGTCCAGTGAAAGCCCTGGTTTGTGCTGGGCGCGCTGGGGGTCTGCACAGTGGAAGCGGCGGAGTTCAGGCCGCTGAAGCTCACGGTTTTGCCGTTGGCCTTGGCCAGTGTGTCGGCCACCTGCACGCTCAGCTCCTTCACTGCCCGATCATACTGAAAGCCTTTATACGCCGTCTGGAAGTGATTGGCCAGCAGATTGGTCTGCTCCTGCCGAGGCAGGGCCTTTTGCGCGTCCTCCCCCACCGCCAGCGCGGCGGTCTCCTCGCCGATCACCATCAGCAGCAGCACGTCGCCGCTGCCCAGTTCCCACGCGTCGAAAAGGGCGTTGGCATAGTCCCTTGCGTCCTGCCCGCCGATGAAATCCTGCACGGCCACGTAAATGCTGCCCAGGGATTCCTTCTTCATTTTTTCAGAGAGCTCTTCCAGATACACAACGGTGTCGCCCTGCAGCGCCTTGCCGGTGTGATCCTGGGTAGGATCGGCGGACAGGTCGGTCACGATCCCCTGAGAAGGAGGATACTGCACGCCCGCCAGCGCAGGCGCCGTCAGCGAAAGGCACAGCGCCAGCACAGCCAATACGGATACGATTCGACGCATTTGTTCTCCCCCTTCCTGCTTACTGAACAGAAAACTCTTCCACCGGGCCCACGCGCATCAGCCTGGCGATCCAGCCGCTGAAGCTGCCGTTCAGGCTTTCGTTGAACGCCCTGGCGGCCTCGTTGTACTGGGCGCCCGCGGCCTTGGATTCGCTTTCGGCGAATTGCTGCCGGATGGTGTTTTCCACGTACATCTGATCCCGGTTATAATTCCGCACGGATTCGGTGGCCGCCAGCTTTTGAAGCAGCGCTTCGGCGTCCCGAGTCAGCGCCTCGTTGGCGGCGGCCTTTTTCTTCATTTCCTTGAGGCCCTGACGGCCGGAGAGGGCGTCCCTGTCCGCCGTCACCTTCTTCACCAGCTCATCCTCTGCATCCAGATGACGCCGTGCCACCGTGAGCAGGTTATTGGCGGCCTCCACACGGTATTGCAGCATGCTTTCCAGCCCGGGATAGGCCTCGTTCACCTGGGCTTTTTCATTGCTCCAGCCCTGGTAAGCGCCGAACACGAAGGCGAATACCACCAGACAGGCCGTGATCAGCACGGCGGTACCCGTTTTCAGTTTCATGATCCTATCCTCCCTTTGGCATGCAGCCCTTCATCTTCCTTCCCGGCCGCCGGAGGGCATGCCTCCGGCAGCACAGGGAAAAAGCAATTACATTTCAAGCAGCTTTTGCTTCAGATCGCGTTCCATGGTGGCCAGGGTCTTTTCGGCCTCGGCCCGCTTCTGGCGGCCTTCCTCGTGGATGCGGGACACTTCGTTGATGGTGTCGATCAGGCTCTGGTTGGTTGCCACCAGGGTTTCCAGATCCACGATGCCCCGTTCGGATTCCCGGGCCGTTTCAACGGTGCCGATCTGCAGCGCTTCGGCATTCTTGCGCAGCAGATCGTTGGTCATGTTGGTCACCTCGCGCTGAGCCTTCATGGCCTGCTGGCTGTGATGCAGGCCCAGGGCCAGCACCATCTGGTTCTTCCACAGCGGCAGGGTGTTAACCAACGTGGACTGGATACGGTCCACCAGCAGGGAATTGTTGTTTTGCAGCAGGCGGATCTGCGGCGCCATCTGCATGGAGATCTGCCGGGTCAGCTTCAGGTCGTACAGCTTCTTTTCAAACTGATCGCAGGCCGCGGCCAGGTCGTTGGCCTTCTGGGCGTCCATGGCGTCGCCGCTCTTTTCGGCGACCTCCCTGAGGCGCTTGAGCTCGGTATCCCTTACTTCCTGCAGGCGCTGTTCGCCGGCGATGATGTACATGGTCAATTCGTGGAAGTAGGTCAGGTTCATGTCATAGAGGCGGTTGAACATGGCCACGTCCTTGAGCAGCTGCACCTGATGGCCTTCCAGGTTGCCCGCGATCTTTTCCACGTTGGCGGCCACGGTATCGTACTTGGCCTGCACGGTGGCGATTTGCTTTTTGGCGTTGTAGAACCAGCCCTTGACGCCCTTGGGCTTTTCACCGGAGGCGGAGAAGCCCTTGAGCTCGGCCACCAGGCTGGAGAGCATGTCGCCCACGTCGCCAGTGTCGGTGGTCTGCACGTTGGCCAGCACGGTGTCGGCGAAGGAGGAAATCTTCTTCTGGGCATCCGCGCCGTAAAGCATCACGTGATCGGGATTGGTCAGGTCGATGGTCTTGGAGAAGGCCGCAACCTGCACCTTTTCCTCGTCGGTCAGGGTGGAATCCAGCGCTTCGATGGCTTCCTTGGCATCGGGGGCCGCGGGGGTCTTGAGCTCGTTGAGCATTTCCACGGCCTGCTCGATCACCTTTTTGTTTTCCGCTTCACTGTGGAGCGTGAGCACCGGAGCAGAATGGACCTGGGGCGCTTCCTGGGCAGCAGCATTGGATTCAGTCATGGGATGATTCTCCTTTCAGAATGGGGGGTCTTTTTGTGTTTACGTGTTCTGCCCGCTCCGGATGCCCGAATCGATCAGGCCATCCTGCTTGAGCATTGCTTCCATCACGTCGATGTCGGTGGAAATATCCAGCATATCGTCCTGATACAGGGCGTGCAGCTGCTTGTCAAAGGCCTTGAGCACCACGTCCATGGCCTGGCGGAT